>Ga0209091_10000025_pt1 | contig 148112 bp, 143 predicted proteins | sample ArcticOcean_MG_C_6_FD_187438 | JGI IMG/M metagenome (GOLD analysis project Ga0209091, IMG submission 187438) | Marine microbial communities from western Arctic Ocean - ArcticOcean_MG_CB8_128 (SPAdes) (version 2) | ecosystem: Environmental > Aquatic > Marine > Oceanic | place: Arctic Ocean...
GACATGAATACAAACAGTTCCCATTGTCAGATATTCGATGCTCGGGATATAGAAACAGGACCGATTGCTAAAGTCGCCCTGCCACAAAAAATCTGTGTCGGCACTCACTCCTACTGGGCGGGGTCATAAGCCAAAGAGAATAATCGCCGTGACTGGTTTAAAAACACAAGGGGCAGACCGCATAACGTTAGGTTTCGCTGATGATCGCGAGCCCTCAGGTGTTCCCGTGCCTTATCTAGTTCGCTGTCTAAGTCAGGGAGACCGAGTAGAGATGGGCTTACAAGTTTGACTAGACCTTAAAGCCCTAACAAATGCACAATACCCTTATCGTCCGTAAAAACATAAACCTGTGTGAGGAAAAAAATGGCCATCGATTTTGATATAGAACCGGAATTTCAGGAACAGATTGACTGGGTAGAAAAGTTCACCAAGGAAGAAATTGAGCCACTCGACAATTTTCTTCGCGCGCCGAAAATGAAAAACCAAAAGTCACTTGATCGCGATGGTTGGCAAGCTATTAAGGTTCACATCGAGGGCTTGAAACAAAAAGTGAAAGACCAGGGGCTCTGGGGGTTTCATCTTGGGGCTGATCTTGGCGGGCCAGGCTTCGGCCAGGTCAAGTTGTGTTTACTGAACGAAAAACTCGGCCGTACCCGTATGGGGCCCACCATTTTTGGTTGCCAGGCCCCCGATACAGGCAATATGGAATTGATTGCCCACAACGGCACAGAGGAGCAGAAAAAGAAATATATGGAACCACTGCTGTCGGGTGAAAAACATTCTGCCTATTCAATGACCGAGCCGCACGCCGGTGAGCCAGGCGAATTCGTTTGTTCTGCTAGTCGGGACGGCGATGAGTGGGTGCTTAACGGCGAAAAATGGTTCACATCAAACGGTGCTGCCGCTGACTTTCTCATCGTTATGGCAATTACGTCTCCCGAGAAAGATTTGTTAGAGCGTGCGTCAATGTTCATTGTTGATCGTGACACGCCGGGTGTTGAAATCGTACGAAATGTGCACGGGTTTGGTACACCGCTCAAAGAAAACTACGATATTACGAGTTCAGGTGGTCATGCCTACATTCGCTACAATAACGTACGCCTGCCTGCAGACAATCTGCTCGGCAAAGAAGGTTCGGGTTTTGTCGGCTCACAAACACGACTGAGCGGGGGGCGGGTTCACCACGCGATGCGGGCTGTCGGCGTCTGTACAAAGGCGTTAGATATGATGTGCGAGCGAGCCCTGTCTCGAAAGGCTAAAGGGCAGATGCTCTCAGAGTTGCAAATGGTGCAGCAGGATATCGCAGACTCCTACATTCAGCTGAAGCAATTCAGGCTCCATGTGTTGTATACCGCTTGGTTGATCGACAAAACGAAGGCCTACACGCGGGAGATTAGAAAAGAGATCGCTGCGATCAAAATCAGTGCTGCAAAAGTTAATCACGATATTATCTATCGGGCGATTCATCTCCATGGTGCACTTGGCATGTCTAACGAGACGCCGTTAGGTGAGATGTGGATGGCTGCCCCGCAGATGGGTATCATGGACGGCACGACCGAAGCCCACAAAAGTAATTTATCTAAGCTTTTGTTACGTGACTATGAAGGGTGTGACGATCTCTTTCCCACTTATCACCTGCCTAAACTCATAGAGGAAGCGCAGGATAAATTTGAAACGGTCATTGAGGATTACTTGGCCGGATAAGGAACGAGAACTCCCGCAGACACCGCAAGCTTGTTCAGTGTGTTTTCGTCGTTTTCGATGCGGCAAATTTGAGTGCTAAATTAGCCTTCCCAGGAAAGGTGAGCCGGGATTTTATAAGAGTGAAATGGCAACCTTGAGAGGCGATTCCACCACTGGATGCGTCGCCGACCAGGGATGTTATCGAGCTAATTGAAATCGGTGGACATAGCGAAAAATAAAATGGTGGGCTCGGCTAATGCTCTAGGCTATTCCGCCCCCGTTCGGTTAGGTGAGTATAAAATTAATGATGCGATGGAAGTGATCTCTACATTGCAGCTGAGGAAATATTTGATGAGTTGTCTTAGGATGGCGGGCAGCCTCTATGCTGCCAGTGGCAGACGTATGCCACTGCCCGTCGTGATGACGGTGTGTTTTTGCGCCGTCTTCTTCGCGCGGGTGGTGGTAGCTGAGTGCGGAACTGTTGACCCACAGGCAGGCTTTGAGTCTTCCTATGCCGAGGGTTGGGGAATCGACCAGCGCAACACCCGCTACCAGCCGCGATCAACGATTGATTCGAGTAATGTCGCCAAGCTTTCTCTCAAGTGGGTCTATGGTATGGCAAGCACAACCCCGAGGACCTATCCGTTGGTGACCGAAGACACTATCTTTGTTGGGGATGGTGGGCGGGGCTTAGTGGCGCTTGAAAGAGAAACTGGTTGCGAGCGATGGATATACGAGCACGAGGGGCCAATTAGCAGCAGCATACTACAGGGCTGGATCGGAGAGCGGCGTATTCTGATTTTTAACGATCGAAACGATGGTATGTTTGCGATAGATGCACTCGACGGTGAGTTTATTTGGCATGCGACGGTGGAAGATGAACCCGCACCCTGGTACTCGGGTTCCCCGCTAGTACTCGGCGATAAGGTGATTCTGCCGGTGTCTTCCAAGGAAGTAGGTTACTCAGTGAACCCGATTTACGGGTGCTGTACCACTAGCGGCGGGATGGCAGCTTTTGACATCAACACGGGGGCGAAGCTCTGGTATATCCCGACGATTGAAGAGATAGCGAAGCCGACTGAGCGGCATTGGCTCTTCGTTCAGGAGTACGGGCCTAGCGGTGCTCCAGTGTGGGCAGCTCCCAGTTATGACGCGAAGCGGGGCTTGATCTTTTTTGGTACCGGACAGAACTACTCCCATCCGACTACTGACACCAGCGATTCGATTTTCGCGGTGGAGGCAGAAACCGGTGAGGTGCGTTGGGTTCGTCAGTTCACGGCCAACGACGCCTATACCGCAGCGTGCAACCTTGAAGCGCTCAATCATCCCAACTGTGCGGATCCCACCGGCCCCGATTTAGACTTTGGCGCGGCGACGATGTTAGTGAGGAATAAATCCGGGCGGGAGTTGGTGATTGCCGGTCAGAAGTCGGCAGATGCGCACGCGATGGATCCGGAGACCGGAGAAGTGGTGTGGACACAGAAGCTGGGACGCGGTGGCATCATTGGTGGCGTGCATTGGGGGATGGCAGCTAACGAGTCGCTTGGGCTTGTTTATGTGCCTATTAGCGATAAGAAAATTGTGGGGTTTCCCTCTCCGGGTGAGCCCACCCCGGGATTGTATGCGCTGGATCTTGATACTGGCGAACGCCGTTGGGAACACTCTCGGGCATCCCGATGTCCGGAGCTGGAGTGCGTCTTTGGATTCTCTGCGGCTATCATCGCCAGCAACGATATCCTGGTAGCCGGCAACATGGATGGCATTCTTGAGATTCTCGCTGCGGAATCTGGAAAACTACTTTGGTCCCATGATTCGTGGCGTGATTATCCATCCGTCAATAACGTGGTAACTTCGGGCGGTGCATTTGATGCTCATGGGGCGATGATTGCCGACGACTTGTTACTCGTAAGTTCCGGTTACAGTTATGTGGGACAGCAGCGGGGCGGCAACGCGTTTCTTGTATTCCAGGTGGAGGTGAAGAATGAGCAGTGAGCTACCTTTGGCTGGTCGCTTCAGACGGCTGGTTGCAACGTTAATTGATGCGATTTTGGTTCCTTCGCTGTCCCTGGTACTGCTGATGATCACCGATGTCATGGAAGATGCAGAAGATTACGCTAACGTGGATTTGATGCTTTTGTGGATATTTTTGTTGGCAACAGCGGCGTATATTATTTTGAATGGCTACACACTCTGGCATCAAGGACAAACGCTGGGAAAATGGTTAATGGGCATTGCCATCGTGCCGGCGTCGAGCCATATTCCGGAAGGGGTTGTAAGGGGTGGCAATGAGGGCAAGAGCGAGTACGTTCCAGCACCCTTTTGGAAGCTGATTTTCATTCGAGCGTTATTTTTCCCAGTACTTTTTTTCTCGGTGGTGCCTTGGCTTGCGTTGCTGCCAGTTCTCGATCAGGCATTGATTTTCGGAAAGCGTCGCCGTTGTTTGCATGATCTAGTCGCAGGAACGGTTGTCGTTCGGGTATAGAGGACGCATTGCGGGCGAAGCAAGCGCCCGCCGCTTCTTGCTGGATACCAGGTGCCGCCTAGGTTTGTGAGGGTCGGCGGCTACGTTGGCCCTAGTTGCTGCGGGGTCCTGCCAACTGAACTTTAATTCCGTCGGGGTCATAGAAGAACACTATGCCGAATTCGGAGCTACCGCCGATTGGGCCCAGCTGCTCGTAACCGAGTTCATTCATCGTCTTTATGCTCGCGGTCAGATCTTTCACATAGAAATTGATTCGGTCGATGCCCAGGTGATTCACCGGCGGTGGGTAGGACGGTGAGTCGTCGTAGGGGTTATTCCACTGCCGCAACTGTAGCGTTGCTCCGTCGGTACCAGCACCTAGACTGATGTCCTCTCCTTTGAATTCGATTGGACCATCAAAGCCGTGGGCTGCAGAGAACTCTCCGGAGCCCGCCTGCGAGATGGGCTCGGATTTAGTGAACCCAAGTAGCCGGTAGAACTCACGCGACCTTTGCAGATCAGTCACGTTCATGTTTGTGTTCACCAGTCGCACCAGGTCAGGCCCGGGAGTTGGCCCATCACCTTCAGTGGTCTGAATCAACTTTAAGAAGGTACCGTCCTGGTCTTTTAAGAACACGAACCGCTCACCATTAGGCGCTTTAGCCGGCGCTGATACGAATTCCACCCCCTCTGACTGGAGGTAGGCGTGATCGCCATCGAGGTCAGTCGTCGAGTAGGTGGCGTAGGCCATGCCTATGTGGTTCAGGTTGGCATAGGGTGGCTCTTTGCGATACGAATCACCCCTAAATTGCACCGTGTCGACGAATGGAGCCGTGGGTGGATCTTCTAAGCTATGCAGCGAGACGTGGATCAAGTAATCGACCGGAAATCCGAGCGATTGCGCGAAGGTGGTGCTCGTTTCCGGTCCTGCCGGGTAGATCTCACCGATGAAGCCCAGGGTGTCGTAGAATGCTCGCTGGCGTTCCATATCGGTCGTGTTGAGACCGAAATAGCCTTGGCGCATCAGTCCGAGATCGGCCTGGGTGACTTGGGTCACGCGGACGCCGAGTTCTCCAATGGGACTACCTGGAACCTTCACCTCGATCGTGTTTTCCCGGTTGAGTTTCAAAGGCAGAACGACTTCGCCGTTCGCGTTAAAGTCTTTCGGCTCGACTACACTGCGGCCGTTGACCTTGATCCAGGCGTTGGCAACGCCGTTGTCCTGAAGCACCAGTTTAGCCGGACCGTCGATGGCCCTAAACGTAGCTGAGTAGGTCGTTGGTTTTCCTTGCACAAATTCATAGACCTCCGGCCCGAAGCGAGTCAGGTTAGCTTCGTTCGCTGAGGCGCTGGGTGCAAGTGCTAAAAAGCCCAGAAACAGTGCTGATCGCGCTGCTCTGAGACTCAAGGTTGGAATACTGTGGGGACTCTTGATTTTATTCATATATGTTTCTCCAGGTACGAGAAGTTACTTCGTGTGACGGTGAGCGATGGACCTGACACAATTCACGAAGAGGTGTTTAGTGTGTTGGGTCTCTGGCGTTAGTGCAAAAACATAAAATGCAACATAACATGGTTGCGAATATTTATTCGTCAAAAATGCGCTAGAGCCTATCGCTACAGTAAGTTCAGTTTCGCGCCTGATGGCGATAGACATGACGTTTGTCATGTTTGGACAATGACTTTGTTAATTGGGTCGTCGCTTTTGCAGAATTCGTCGGCATAGACATAGCGTTATTGTTCTCTGCTGCGATGCTGATGTTGAGTATGATTTTAATGGCTTAGGTTATTATTCCTACATACGTGACGCTGCCGATGTTTCTAATTTAAAAATAATCACTTCGCTCGCCAGTGACATTGCTTTGGTCATCATCTAACAGCATGCCTGGAAATATAAAACGCGCCTCAGTGTTTTAGTCAAACGCGCCTCAGTGTTTTAGTCAAACGCGCCTCAGTATTTTAGTGATAGGTGCATAGATTAAAAAAACGCAAGATGGCTTTAAAGTTCCCACTTATCACTAGAACCTTTGCTGCTATTTATGCCCGCAAAAACCGATTTTGATAGTAAGGAATGCTATGAAACTCCATGTTAATAGACGTTTAGTGATCGTGGCGCAGCCCCATCGTCTCTAAAAAATCGTACTGTTTAACTTCCGCAATTCTTTTGGCAGGGCTCCTGCCAATTAATTCAAGATTAAGAGATTAGAACAACCTCTTTTCCAGCTCTAAATTTAAAAGTTGACATCAGCAGACATTAAAGGAATATTTAAACAGCTACACCGCTAAAAGGGGATAAAGATGTTTGACTACAATCTTAAAAATATCACTATAGCGGCTATATCATCAGGCTTACGTTCGATGATGCCTTTAGCTTCCTATGCGAAGAATGAAAATCCTGGCTTTTTAGAAATTGCTGCTAACGCAGGTATCCCAGGTACCCGAGAAGAAACCCTGATAGCCAAAATAACTATTAAGTTAATCAGCTAAGAGGACATAGCCATGAGTTTTAAGCTCCTAACCGTTATTGCGTTTCTTCTTGGAACCCTTGGGGTTTCAACCGCTTATTCCGCAGAAAGCAGTGCGGTACTTGAAGAAATCATCGTTACCGCACGGAAGAAACAGGAATCTGTTCAGGACGTTCCAATCGCCATGACCGCGTTGTCGAAAGAACTGAAGGATTCTACCATTCGCGACTTGGCAGATATCGAAGGATATGCGCCTAATGTTGTTTTCAACGACGGCTCGTCTGGCGGCGGGGGCAGAAGCACCCGGGTGATCATTCGCGGTATCGCTGGTAGTGCGGTGGGGGAAAAATCTTTCGACAACCCTATTGCGGTGTCTTTGGACGGGGTATTTTTTAATTCAGATTCCGGACGGATCGTACAGAATTTCGATGTCGAACGTGTAGAAGTGCTCCGCGGCCCTCAGGGAACCTTGTTCGGTCGGAACACTGTGGGTGGCGTGATCAACGTAATTCGTACCAGACCTACTGGCGAGGTAGGCGGCAAGATCAGACTCACGGGCGGACGCTACGGTCAGGAGGAAGTGCGCGCTTTGTTCAACTTTCCTATCGTGGACACCCTGGCTGCTAAGGTTTATTACGTCAGCGTCAAGGACGATGGACCTCTAGATCGTACGTTCGACGGCGGGCATGCGCCGAAAGTCGACTACGAAAATTTCGGTGTTCAGTTGCTGTGGGAGCCAAATGACAATTTTGAAGCCCTGATGAGCTTCGATCGATATAACAACCAAAGCGATGGTGGTGCACCGACGAACTGGAACAATAGTGGTGGGGTACTTGCAGCGATCCCGTTCACATTTCCTTGTCTGGTTTTCGGGGATTGCGCGGGAAATAGTAAATCCGTCGGAGACGTAGGCGATTCGGTGGATACCAATCAGCGCAACGCAGGCGACTATCGCAACGATGTGTTTGCACTGACCATGAAATACCAGATCAACGACAACATGACTTTAATATCAACAACGGGTTACCACGACACGCCCTATGAGGATACGGTCTCCGAGCTCGACGGCAGCGCGCTTGACTTCATCTTCATTGATAACAGAAACGAATACGAGCAGTTCAGTACGGAGCTGCGCCTTGAAGGCAGCTACGAGCGCTTCGATTTTGTGGTAGGTGCCTATTACCTGGACAGCAAATATGATCAGGACTGGGCAACCGTCGGTTCTTTCTGGTCGATCGTCATCCCGCCCGCAGCTGGAGATTTGGCCAACTCGGCAGCGGACACGGCGATATGCGCGAGCAATGCCATACCTGGCAATGACACGTTGTGGTGTGATGTGAGCTTTGCGCCTGGAGGAGAAAATTTTGGTCAAGCGCTTGGTGTCGGTTTCGATCAGCGCCTTTTTCAAACTCAAGAGACCGAGTCCTATGCATACTTTGGACAGGTTGATTACGAGGTTAACGAAAAACTGATCCTGACCGCGGGCGTTCGCTGGACCAATGACGAAAAAGACTTCACCGGATATCAGGCTTACCAAGGTGCGGCGAGACTGCGCTATCCGTTCAATTTCAACGTGCCGAACATTGCTCTGAGCAATGACTGGAGCGAAACGACCTTAAAGCTTGGCCTGGCTTATCACGCGACCGACGACCTCATGTTCTTCGGGTCTTATGCTGAGGGATTCAAAAGCGGCGGGTTCTATGGGGTCAACCAGAACATCCGGGATTTTGATCGTAATCAATACGACCCTGAGACTGCCGAATCCTGGGAGATCGGGATGAAGTCGCAGTGGATGGAAAACAGGGTGCAGTTGAACGTCTCGGCATTCCTAAACGACTTTAAAGATAAGCAGGACTCTAACGTAGTGCGCGACGAGGACACCAACACGGTTGCGAGTGTGTGGGAAAACCAATCTGCAGTGCAGTATTGGGGGGTTGAAGTCGAGACGCGGTTCGTAGTCAATGATAACCTGGACCTTTTCGCTACGGCGGGTTATCTGAACGCGGAATACGATGATTTTTTCTCACTCGGCGCCATTCCCGCTGAAGATCCTTGCAACGTGGACAATAGTTGCGTGCCGATAGATGCCTCAGGCTTTACCCCCAAGTATGCACCGGAGTGGACCTTTGGCCTTGGCGGGACTTACACCATTCAATTGGGCCCAGGTGAACTCTCGCTGCATGCGAAGTATAACTATGTGGATGAGCAGGAAACCGACACCTTTAATGATGAGGGTACCGCAATCCCAGAGACGGAATTCGTGAGCGCGCAGATCGCTTATGAATGGGATCGATTCCGCGTCACTGCGTTCGGCGATAACCTGCTCGACGAAGAGTTCGAGATCGTTGGTTGCCTTTCTGTTCTGTTTTGCACCGGCGGAATCCAGTTAGGTACTACCTATGGTGTTGAAGTGGAAATGACGTTCGGTAACTAGTAGCCCGACTCAAGCCGAAGCAAGGCGCGGTTCCGCCGCGTCTTGTTTTCCCGCAGCTTGCGTTTGCCTTCTCTTTTTTTAAGTTCACCGAGGTGGCGGCCACTGTACATATTATCGCTGAGGTTACGCTCATCGTCGGCCGCTGCGCCTCCTACGATTCCCTAACATTCACCTGCTTCAGAAAGCCAGGGGGCAGGTTTTTTTGAGTTCTGCGCTGAGATGGCTGTCTTTTCATCTCGTCAGCGCCTGTAAGCTTGCTCCTGGAAAATACTTGAATACCTAATATCGAAGGACTCTAGACATCGTAGACCGCTAGGTCTACGTTAGGGTTAGCTAAGCGATTTTTAAAGGAGTATCGAATGATAGAGACAGGGCAAGTACCGAGTGCTGCGGAGGTAGCCGACAGGTTTGCAATCATGGATGTGCTGAACATGCATAGCCGAGGAGTGGATAGAGCAAGTGCTGAGATATTGAAGTCAGCTTACTGGCCTGATGCAAATGTCGATTACGGAGCCTTTAAAGGTAATGCACATCAGTGGTGTGAAGGTTTACCTGCAGGAATAAGGCATTACGCGGGCACTCAACACAAGATTTCAAACATCGCGATCGAATTCAATGGGAACGATGCAAGAGTGGAAACCTATGTGACGGCCTACCATTACTTGGATGTTCTGGATGGCGACGATACTGAGATGACTTACATCGGTCGCTACTTCGACCACATGGAAAAGCGAGATAGTGTCTGGAAGATAAAGTTCCGCAAGATATGTATGGACTGGCATCAGAATGCTTTAGCGACTCACGATGATGCTAACCCGGGGTTAAACCAGATTACCCGCGGTGGCCGACAGTCTGAAGATCCGCTATTTGCATTTTTAAAGGGTCAATCTAGCTAGCCTGAGAGGTATTCGTCGAGTGTTTTGTGAAATTACAGATTCTTGATTTCCGATAGTCACCCGGGTTGGGAATTCTCGGTGCTATTAGATCCCATCAAAGCGAAGGTGATTACCTCAAAAGGCGCACAACACTGGGGCGGCGCAGCTAGTACGATGTTTTGGCTGGGCCCGGAAAAGGAGATGTGGGGGGCTGACACAGTTATTGCCTTCTTCAACAATCCCTATCCGCCGTGAGCTTAGGACCCTCGTCTACCAGGCGATTGTTGAGTAGTCATCATTTAGTGATGGTTTGCTTCTTTACTAAAAATTTAATTCGGCCCGGGCTACCCGTTCGATCACAACGGAGAGCACACAAATGGTTAATAACGTTTCATCCAACTAAACCTAAATTAGGTTTTTGGAGTTCCGCTAACATTTCATGGTAGTTACTGAATCCCAGTACTGGGGTTATCTGCTCTTTCCAGGTTTCGTCGATTCTGGCGAGAGTTTTTTTGCTTAACTCCGTTCTGGAACCAATCTTGCCTTCACGTACTTTCGCGCTATCACTGCCGGTTGGCAGGTTGGAAACCTCTTCGCTTTTTATCCGCATCAGCGCATCATCGAAGCGGTCTTTGTGCGCCAGCATGAAGGGTAGGGAGGAATGCTCCAGAGTAAGTGCAAGTAATTTCTCATCTAGGTCGATATTGATAAATTCAGCAATTCGTTTGATGGTCTCGGAGATGTTCCTCTGCATTAATTCGTAGGCAAGAAACAAAACATCATGTTCGTTTCGCCTTGGCCACCAGGACAGCAGATGCTTGAAGTAGCTGTCGTCTCGCATCATCTGCGCCTCAACGAATTCGTCGATTGGCACAGAACCGGGCTCAAGGAACCAACCTTCATTGAATTTGTACATGGAGACCGCAGCGTCCCCAAAGTCGCGTACGACGTTGATGTAACGTCCACCTTTGGGAACCAAGTCGGCGCTTAAGTGGCTTTTAAATGCCCGCGGGTTCGCTCGTTGTTCGGCATCCAGATCCAGGCCGAGAGATATGCTGGTCTCGATCCACGGTACAACTCGCGAGATATCGTCGAAATCCATATCACCACGGGTGCGTAAAGTATGGACTATCTGCTGGGTCCAGGTCGTGCCGCTCTTGCCGAAAGGTGTGATCACCACATCCGTTGGCCTGAGTTTCAGCGCCAATCCCGTCTCATATCCCTCTGCAGAAAAGAGCGGTTTGGTTATCTCTCGCAATTCGGCGAGGCTAGTGGCGCGTTTTGCAGGTTTGGTCTTATCCACGATCTATCCTGGCGGTATTTTGGTGTATGTCAGTCGGCATGAACGCTCACTCGTTTAACGAGCCAGAACATGGCGATAAACAAAATAACATACATCCCTGCGGCGAAAGCATAGGGAATTGTCGGGTTATATTGATACATCAAGCCGCCAACAAACGGGCCAATAGTAAATCCAAGGGGACCGCACGAACCTGCGACCCCGGCAACGGCACCCTGTTCTGCGGGAGAAACTGCCAGGGATGCGCCAGCCATGAATCCGGGGCCTGCCAGTCCCATGCCGAATCCAAGGAATGTCATGGCAAGGGTGAGCAGTAATTGTGTCTCCACGAAAGTCATCAACGTGAATGCGACGATTAACAGGGGCATGGCGAGTCTGAGCAGTGTAAAAGGTTTGATATCGAGTTTTTGGACGACCACGAGCTGTGCGAACAATGATGCTGCGCCAGTGCACATCATGGCAAGGCCAAAGGTCTGGGCAGTTTCGCCGGGACCAAGACCCAGAACATCTTGAAACCTGAAGCCCATCGTCTGCTGCACAAGTGCAAACCCTGTAAACATGCAAACCCCGACAATGACAAATGGCAGTATTCGTGGGTCCGAGTAGCGGAGTCGTCTAGCCGGTCTGTGCTCACCTGAGTTGTGGGGCGATTCAGGCAGGAACTTGAGGATAAATAGACCATTCAGAAATGCCAGGACCGCGATTGTCCACAAGGGCGCGAGCAGCGATATGACCGCCAGGCCGGCCAGTGCCGGACCGAGAATAGAACCGATGTTATTGGCTGCACCGGCGGCTCCCATTCCTTTTGTTCGGTTGCTGACATCTGTGATGTCAGCCATGTAGGCCGTCGCGGCGGGCATTCCGGCGGACATAAGGGCTGCGTGTGTCATGCGCGCTAAAACCAGGCTGATAAAGAGCGGCGTGCCCAGCAACCAACCCGATAGGCCAAGGTTAAGCACAGTGTTGAAAATAATAGTCCCCAGGGAAAACCCGAACACGCCGATCAACATGACGCGCCTTCGGCCATATCGATCGCTTAACCTACCCCAGTGTGGAGAAGAGAGAAATACCGTCAGTGACGAGATGGAAATAATACTGGTGATCTGAAAGTCCTGCAGCCCGAGTTCACGGCCAAGGGGTGCAAGCACAGGAAACAGAACGGTAAAGCCCATCCCCATGATGACCAGGGACGTGAGTAGTGTGCGACGGGACCTTTCGTACTGCGCGCTAGATAGGGATGGTTCGATTGTGGGTTCCAGGTGTTGTGAATCCAGGTTGGCTCACTTTATTAAGCGCGCATCTTAAACGGTTGTGCCTTGATGTTCACCGCTCAGATGGTCTCCGCTCAAAAAAAGTTAAGCGTTGGGTGCGCAGAAGATTTCGTACAGGGACTCAATCAATAAAGATGCCTCACCTTCTTTCAAGGAGTAATAGATGGTCTGTCCGGCACGGCGGGTTTCCACCACGTCTTCGTAGCGCATTCGTGCCAGGTGCTGGCTAAGCGGGAATAGTCACCAGCTTTTCTTTGCGCGTGCTGGTTTTAAAGCATCAGCCGAACTTGTAGTTGCGCTGCTTATTTTGATATGTGAGAACTTTGTAATATATGAACAAAATCCTCTAGCGATAGAACAATTAGTTCTAATTAAGGATCGGATTGATGAAAAAGACTGATACGCAGGCATCGGAACTGCTGCCGAAGCAGGCGCTTGCAAGGTGGAGCCTCCTGATGGGCTCGATGGGCCTGGTTGGTGGTGCCGCCGCAGGACTCGTTCCAGGAGTCAGTGCGACAGGCAATAACCTTCGGCCCAATGTCTCTGCATGGACAAGATCGCTAGGGTCCGGCGTGTTAACGAATCCGTATGGCCAACCGTCCCCCGTTTGAAAGTAATGTCCATCGAAGAACAGTGGATTGGCTTACACCCGAAAGGATTGCCAGCAATAGAACCTGCTGAACACAGGCTAATGATTCACGGGATGGTCGACCGGCCTCTTATTTTCACGATAGAAGAATTGAGTGAACGTCTGGTTGGTTATCAATCCGAGGAATTTTATTGGCATTACCTGATGAAAGGCATTGTTCGGTCCAGTCTCTGGGTGTTGATTAACCCGCGATTTATTTATTGTCAGTAACCTCCGTAAGTATGTTGACAGCGTTTGAAATAACGAACAGAGTTTAAAAAAGTGACAGATTCTTATCTGCAGATGACAAGCTACCGAGTGTTTTTTAGAGATGACACCTACAACTCGGTGCTAAGGTAATCGAGTGACATTTAGAGACTTTGAAAACCCGACCAGGCCAACCGTAGGCGACTTTTATCGATTGAATCACCGATACCAGACGCTGGATTTCGCTCGTGCGAAGAAGGCAGAATTCGCTAGCTTGTCCCGGGGACGATCAGGTATATGGGAAGTCTGCGAGCGACTTAATATGCTGGTGGACAACAGTGATCCGGATACCGAATTGTCACAACTGGAACATTTGCTTCAGACGGCAGAAGCCGCTCGACGTGATAGCCAACCTGACTGGCTGGTGGTGACAGGGCTGGTGCATGACCTGGGCAAAATTCTCGCGCTTTGGGGTGAAGAACAATGGGCCGTTGTCGGAGATACCTTCCCGCTAGGTTGCCCATTTGATAAGCTCATTGTTAGTAGTGAGTTCTTCGAAGATAACGCTGATAGCGGTGTCGAGCGATGTCAGCAGAGGACGGGCATCTATGAAGCAGCCACGGGTCTGCGTAATGTCACCATGTCCTGGGGGCACGATGAATATATGTACATGGTGGCGAAGCCTTACCTGCCCAGGGAAGCGTTATTTGTTATCCGTTATCACAGCTTTTATGCTGCCCATGATAAAGGTGCCTACGATTATCTGATGGATGATGGGGATCGTGAATTGATGAACTGGGTCAGGTTGTTCAGGCAGTATGATCTGTATTCAAAATCGAATTCGCCGCCGGATACTGTAGCCTTGAAGCCTTACTATACAGATCTGATTAAACGTTTCTTTCCAGAAACGATTTGCTGGTGAGTGCGCCTGGTGCTTGAAATGATCGTGGTTGTAACACTTTCAGTAATCGTTCGTCCTTGTTCTTCATAAAGTTAAAGGTAGGTCAATAAATTGAATAGGTTAAGGGCTCAGATAATCTTATGGTTTGTGCTTCTGCTATCTGGCGGCGTACAAGCTGATACGGCGGTTTTCGCTGGTGGTTGTTTCTGGTGTGTTGAAGCTGCCTATCAGGATATCGAGGGTGTGGCAGGCGCAGTATCCGGTTTCACCGGTGGGAAGCTCAAAAATCCAACCTATAGCGGCAATCATCGTGGTCACTATGAAGCAGTGAAGGTCACCTATGACCCTGCAGTCGTTAGCTACGAGCAGTTGCTGGAAGTGTTCTGGCACAACATTGATCCGTTTGATGATCGTGGGCAATTTTGTGACAAGGGACCCAGCTATCGTAGTGCTATTTTTTTCACTGAGGAGCAGAGACCTCTGGCAGAGGCATCAAAAGACGATGTGGTACGTCAGTTCGAACCTGAACTGGTGGTGACAGAACTGCTACCAGCTGCCAAATTCTGGCCGGTTGAAGCTGCGCATCAGGATTATTACAAGAAGAATCCGATCCGTTATCATTTTTATCGAACGGGGTGCGGTAGGGATCGCCGGTTGAGCCAGGTCTGGGGCGATGCTGCCGGGAGTCACTAGTTTCCAGGCTGCGAAAAATCGATGCTGCCCAGAAACGAACTGCGACGATCGTGTTCCCCCAGTCGATAGACGCTCCACTAACTTAATCTTTAAGGCGTATTTAGGTGGCGTCTCATTTACGTAACTCCTTGATCAGATAGCTTTTCTTTTACATAGCTCGTCGTTTAGACCATTTCCACTAGAGCTTTTCGCGCGTACACTGGCTATGTCGTCAAAATCAATATAACTTCTGACCTTCAGATATTTCCTGAATAGAGGGCATCAACATGTCACCCATTCCAAGAGGCGCGACCGTTGCGGTTACCGGGGCTGCGGGATTTATCGGCGGTTGGGTGACTCGCAGATTGCTCGAGCGTGGCTACCGGGTAAAAGCGTGTGTCCGTGATGTCACTAAAGAAGAGAAAGTCGATTTTCTTAAGACGATGCCCGGGTTCGCGTCTGGTCGGCTTACCCTGCATGCAGCAGACCTTGACGACGATGGCTGCTTCGATGACATCTTTAAGGGATGTCATGGAGTGGCGCACATCTCTCACGTGAGCGACTACACAGACCACGAATATATTGCCCGGGTCTGCCAGCATGTTGTTAATTCAATTGATCTTTCCGAAACGGTTACAAGAGTAGTCGTGACTTCAAGTCTCGCTGCTGTGATATCGGAAATGGATCTGGACGAGTTGGTTCGTCGACCGGTTATCTTTGAAGACAGGTACCCCGACGATTCTAATCCGCGTAGGACCGCAAAGAGCCAGGGCTATTCTATGGGTAAGATCATTGCCGAGGATGCGTTTGCGGAAGCTGCTGAAATTAGTGGCCGGTGGGATGCAATCACCTGTTGTCCCTCGGATAACGTTGGCCCAATCCTTTCCAGGCATCAGAAAGATTTTGGCCCGTGGCAACATCAAATCGAGAAAATGCTACTTGGCAAGTACGATCAAAACTGGGTCTATCGACCCTGGTACCCTGTCGATGTCAGGGATGATGCGGATTGCCATATTGGATTGCTGGAGAGTACTGAGGTTGATAACGGTGATCGATTTATTGCCTGGTCTACAGATGCAATTGATGTGGCGGACGTCTGTGCGGAAATTGACGAGGTGCTCCCTGAGCTAGCCTTTGACGTGACCGAGCCCGTTGAAATACACCCGGAAAAGATCCAGGTGCGGGAAGAAAAGTATCGCTCTATCTGGATGGGTTGTGACTGCAGAAATGAGCGTATACAGGCTGTTACGGGCGTTGAGTTCAGGCCCTTTGAGGAAACCTTGCGTGACTGTGTCGAATCGCTTGTTTCAATCGGTGGCGTGAAGCCGCTTTCGACCAAAGAGTAGCTGCAGGGATGTTTGGATCCCGATATCATTACCTGTTATGACGAGCCAAAAACTTACAATCCTGATTGTTGTGGCAATGGTGGTGGTGGTTGGAACCTTGCTATATCGTGATCGGCCGCAATCGGTTGTAGAAGATTCAGCGTTGACGGTCCTGGAAAAAGCCAGTTCAGAACCCACGCGAAGTACCCAGGTCAAAGCAATATTGACCGAATGTAATAAGCGCCCGGGCGCCAGGACAACAATGAAGGGGCACATTACTAATATTGGCAATGTGGACCTGCATTATGTCACTGTCAAATTGCTGTGGCTGAACTCAGCAGGTTTATTAGTTGAAGCAAAGGAAACCTATGTACTGAATAACGAAATATTACCGCCGGGTGAATCTCGGCCATTTATTGACTCCAGCCAGAAAGTTTCAGCTGTAAGGTGTAATGTAGAAAAGATCGACTGGTGGTAATCCATCACCACCTGTTAAGGAAAACAAGATGAAAGAAACCCACGATTTTGTCCTTAACCAGACAATGCTCCGGATAAAAGACCCGGGAAAGTCAGTGCCTTTTTACCAGGACGTGCTTGGTATGGTATTAATAGACAAGTTTGATTTCCCCGATATGTCTTTTTCGTTGTACTTCATGGGATATCCAACTGAGGCGATACCTGAGGACCGGGCCGAACGAGCCAAATGGTTGTTCGAACAGCCAGCCTTACTGGAGCTTACCCATAATTATGGGACGGAAAACGATGACGAGTTTAGTTATCACAACGGAAACGATGATCCACGAGGCTTTGGCCACATTGGTGTTTCAGTACCGGACGTATACAAGGCCTGTGAGCGGTTCGAGGAAATGGGTGTTGAGTTCGTGAAAAGACCCGACGATGGAAATATGAAAGGGCTCGCGTTTATCAGGGACCCGGATGGCTACTGGATTGAAATTCTATCCTCGAGTGGGTTGCGTGACCTGATTCTGAGTAGTGCCGGGTAAGGATCAGTTTGCAAGACTATTGATTTCCGAACATCATAGGTTGTATGACTAAATTGGAGAGTAATCATGAGTGAACAACGATCTTCCTTCCGTCGTTTTGATGAATGTACGAAAGAAGACATAAATGTCATTGGGGCGAATGCCAAAGCTTTTGCCGATGGCCTGCCAGACAGGGTGCTCAAGCACCTAAAACTGCTGGATGGTGATTTTGGTGGATTCAATGTCGATAGGCTTGAGCACAGTTTGCAGACTGCAACCAGGGCTCATCGTGATGGCCGTGACGAGGAATATGTCGTCTGTGCGTTGCTCCATGATATTGGTGACACGCTTGGTACCTATGATCACGGTGCGATCGCTGCTGCTATTCTTAAGCCTTTTGTCTCAGATGCGAACCTGTGGATGATGGCAAACCATACTGTTTTCCAAGGGTACTACTACTTCGATCACATCGGTGGGGACAAAAATGCGCGGGATGTTCATGCGGACAACCCTCACTTTGAGTACACCAAGGAATTCATTGAGAAGTACGACATGCCAGCGTTTGACGAGAACTATGATTCTATGGCTCTCGAAGAATTTGAACCTATGGTTCGGCGCGTTCTTGTTAAGGACTTCGGGTAGGGTTCAGGCAAGGCATTGGATTGCGAGGGCTAACAACAAAGAGAGTGAAAGGGATTGCGGTTTGGGTGTTGCTCGTAGTGAACTGGATGTCCGGGCTTGACCAATAAGCTGAAGCACGCCTCGCCGATGCCGTCGCCGATAACCTGCTGATCTACGTCACTGTCCGATCATTGCAGGGCATTATTTCCGTTGTCCTGTCGATCGAACTCAGGGTTAGTCTCGGGGCTGCAACGATACCGGGTAAGGTAATGAGATGAACTTTGAAGACTTTACAGAAATCACCAGACGGCGCTACGAGTATGCCCAGGGGATTGATACCCGGGATTTTAAATTGTTGAGATCGATTTTCACGCAAGACATCACGATGGATTTCGAAGACTACAGCGGCCAGCCTTCCTCAAGCCTCAAAGCCGATGACTGGGTGGCCGGTTGCAGGGTTTTATTTACCGGGCTGGATTCGACCCAACATGTCATGAGTAACCCTATCGTAGATATAGATGGCGAACGCGCCCAGTGCAGGATGTACATGAAGGCGGAACATTTTCTCCAGAACAACCAGGGAAGCCCTGACTTTGCCCTTGGCGGTTACTACATAGACCAGTTGGAGAAAGTGAATGGCAAATGGTTGATCAACACGGTTACCCTGAAAATTCTATGGAATCGGGGCAACCGTCACATCATGTCGATGGCTTCAGCGCTGGGCGCTCGAAAATTGAAAGGTGAAGCTTAGACAGACTGCGGATTTAAAGCGTGGTCAAGCGCGCGAAGAAATGCCTGGTTCAGACGACGGCTTACTCTGGCCGTGGGGATGAACGAATCAGCACCATGATAGAGCCCCGGGAAAATCGAAAACTCACAGGGAACACCAGCAGCAATTAATCGCTGTGCGTAGTCAATATTTTCATCCCGAAAAAGGTCTTCGGAACCAACACATATGTACGCGGGAGGTAACCCGGTAAGGTCAGTTGCCCTTGTAGCAGCTGCGTAGGGTGAGGCCTGCTCACCCGGAACGCCATCGAGGTACATTTCCCAGGCGTTGAAGGAGGTGGATTGCTTCCAGACCGGGTGATTTTCAAGTCTTCCGGAACTGGTTGCGTGAAGGTTGTCGATCATCGGGTAAAGCAGCAGTTGCAGCTGCAGAGGAAAGTTGTCCCTGTCTCTATTCATGAGCGCAACACCGGCGGCCATTCCGCTGCCGGCACTGGCGCCTCCCATGGCGACCCGGTCCTTATCTATTCCGAGTGCTTTGGCGTCATTCATTATCCACGCGAGTGTTGCGTAACAATCATTCGGGCCTGCGGGGAAGGGGTGTTCGGGTGCCAGGCGGTAGTCCACAGAGAAGACTGTGCAGTTGCAGTGATCAGCAATGATTCTTGCTCTTTCATCTACTGCGTTACCCAATATATAACCGCCGCCATGGATCCAAAGTAGAGCAGGTTGTTCAGGCTGGTCATTCTTTCGATAAATATAGACATCAACTGTGCCGTCTTCCGTATCTATGGTTTTCCTGTCCGAGAGTACCTCGACGGAAGAAGAGGGCTGAGGCCGTGCAGCGAGGAGATCGCGCATTTTGGAGATATTTTCCCGGTTCAAGTCTAGCGCGGGGAATGTCTCCAGTCCGGGTAACAATTCAGGGTCGATGCGATTGTAGTCAAGTAGCATATTGTTTCACTTAAGTTAGTGGCAGGGTTTATGATTCGAGCGACCTTGGTACGGTCGAGGGCATATCAGCAGTATTACAAATCATTGAACGGATTAGAAATGAAAGAATGAATGGAATAGAAATGACTGAACTAAAATTACCCGTGACGTTGCAAGGTGTTCATGGCAGCCCCTACACAAGAAAGTCACTCGCGGCGCTGCGTTACCGCAGGCTTCCCTATCGATTCATTATCGGTCAGCCCGGTAATCCGATATCTGTAGGCTACCCTGACTGGGAGGCATTGCCTGTGCCAAAGGTTGGCTTACTACCCACATTCTACGCGGCGGGCGAAGGCGGCGAATTAAAGGCGATCACTGACTCCACGCCGATTCTTGCGCAACTGGAATCGTTGTCGGAGGAAAGAAGCCTGTATCCAACAGACCCCGTTATCCGTTTTCTCAACTATATACTTGAAGATTATGCGGACGAGTGGCTAACTCGTTGCATGTTCCATTACCGATGGATGTATGAAGCAGATATCGATAAAGCCGGTGCCGTCCTGCCATTGCTGAGGGACACGGGAATTCCGGGAGCGCAACACGAGAAACTGAAACAGTTCGTGTCGACCCGTCAAATCGAACGGTTATACGTGGTAGGTTCAAACGAGGTGACAACACCTGTCATAGAAGACAGCTATCACCGATTCCTGACTTTGATGGATACACACTTGCAACAGTACCCGTTTTTGATGGGTAGCAGACCTGGATCATCGGATTTTGGCGTGTATGGGCAACTTACCTGTCTGACCCATTTTGACCCCACACCTACAAAAATCGTGTTGGAGGAATCCCCAAGAACCTATGCATGGGTTGAACGTTTGGAAGACCTTTGCGGGTTTGAGGTGGAAGAGTCTGGATGGTTGACCCGGGATTCTATTCCGGATTCGATACTTGCACTGCTTGGTGAGGTGGCGCGGGTTCATATGCCACAGATGCTTGCTAACGCTCGGGCCATTGCAGCGGGGGAGAAACAGTTTAAAACAGAAATCGATGGCAAGGTCTGGCAACAGCCATCATTTCCCTACCAGGCAAAGTGCCTGCGTTGGACCCGTGAGGAATTTGGTGCTCTCGTTGATTCCGATCGTGAAAGCGTCAGGCACCTGTTGTCCAATGTCGGACTGATGCCTTTGATCGACGAAGTTATTGCTTAGATCATCGCTTAACATTTTAAAAAAGCCCGGCGCTGCCGGGCTTTTTTTTGTTTCTGCTGATGCGCTATTTACTTTTGGGCGCTTCCTCGCTTTCAAGCCATCGATTCAGCGTGTCATGGAAATGCCTGATCTTGGACTCCTGGTAGCTTGCAAAAATAGTCTCACCTTTTGGGTGAGAATGAAGGCCTTTTTGTACCATTCGATGATTCACATTATCCTGGTTAAAAATCTTTGCCAGATTGCTGCCAATTTCAGCGGCAACAGTGTAGTCGTCATCAATATCGAGGAATGTGCACTTTGCCGGTTCAGGCATAGGAACTCCCTCGGGTAGGGGAATCATATACATCACTTCGTGTAGCGATTGCTCTGGATTATCACCATCCGGACGGAACCGGTAGAAGATAGGGTTGAAGTCAGCCCAGGGGCTGAGGTTTGGAAACAAGGAATAGTAAATAGCATCATTCAGGTCTGCGTCACTGACCTGGTCTACATATTCTCCAAACTGTGGCCGCATCGCCTCGCGCCTTGCGGCAGCCGACGATTCACGATACTCGGTCGGATCTGTCGGATAGACCATTGGGTCATCTTCCTGTCCTGGAATAATTTTCCCACCAACCCAGCTACACATCTGTATGTCTGCAGACTTTACTTCGCCGCTGATGTATTCGGCGTATTCGGTAAACCTACCCGTGTGGCCATTCTGTAACTCTACTTCAACTTCATTTTCAGCGATTCGCCTGTAGATATGACCGCTGATCATATGCTTCATACTCTGGTAGGCCTTACCATCGGGGTAACAGGAAGGGTCGTTTTGGTCGAGCCCGGTGTGAGGGCTTGGATATCCTGACGGAGAGATAGCCCGTGAGAAATTTCCCCACGTATCATACTTGGAGTTTGTGTCGCCAAATGAGCCCAGAAGCTCCGGATGAGTCGCAATCACATGGTAAGACTCCATAAAGGCTTCCTGTGCGACTTTCCAGTTGCATGGTAACCGCTTAATCAGATGCGCTGCTTTAAATCGGCGTTCGAATGGGATACCAAAGTGCCGATCAAAGTCACCGATGAAATCTGCCAGAGGTTCGCAGCTTGCATCGGGGTTAATGAAATAGAACCCGCCCCATTTACCAATATTGATTTCTGGCAGAGAGTATTCCTCTTCTGTGACGCTGGGAAAATCCCAGTGTGCCGGTATCTCTTTGAGTTTGCCGTCAAGGTGCCAGGACCAGCCGTGGAACGGACAGCGAAATACCTTGAGCTCTTTTCGGTGGTTATCGCAAAGTGCGCGGCCTCTATGCAGGCAGGCATTAGGAAACGCCTTAACTTCATCTTCTGATACGCGAACGATAATGAACGACAGGGAAGCGATGTCATAGACGTGGGTATCGCCCACGTTCTGGATATCCGATTCATGGCAGGCCATCTGCCAGACGCGTTTCCACAACCGTTCTACCTCAAGGTCATGGGCTTCCTTGGAAAAGTAGCGATGGGTCTGGACTTTGGTCACCCCGGCAGGATAAGGAGAGTCTTCGAGATAGGCGGCGGGTGGTGGTACCTTGTCTGCTCTCAGAATGTCGTTGTATGAAATTCCATTTGATCTATCGTGACCAGTTTTTGTTTCAACCATGACGCTGCCTCCTCGTATTGTTTGTTGTTATTTGGGCGAATTCCCCAATCATACCCATGGTTGGGTAAAACCATCAAGGTTGTCGGTTCAGTGAGATGTGACGCTATCATGAAGTTTGATTGAGGTCCGTTCCCGGTCACAGATCATGGGTATGTGTCGGAGTTCGTCTCATGGTTCTTGAGCCGAGAGGAATCCTGAATGAGTATGACCCCGGGCTGAAAATACCTCCAACATTGGGCAGTTCTACGAGATCGATCTCACATCTGGCTGGTTGAAAACTGCAGCCTGGGCTTCAATAGGGCTGGCTGGGTGAATGTTGCCTGGTGTCCCCCCGAACAATTTTTGTAGTAGAGTATAAAACTCTAATTCACCGAACCTTTTTAACCTGAAGACACGTGGCCTGTGGATTCCTTTCCCATCGTCTGGAGACTTTGGTTTTGCCAGCATTAGTTACAGGGATTGATGTCTGGCGCTACCGAAGTGATCAATAGAAAAAATTGAGGAAAGCAACGATGGTCAAACTGAAAGGTAGAAATGCGATTGTAACGGGCGCCGCTGTTGGTCTTGGCAGCAGTTATGCTAAAGCATTGGCGCAGGAAGGTGTCAATGTTGCGATTTGTGATCTGCGCGAGGAAATTCACGAGGTCGCGGAAAGTTTGCGGGCCCTGGGCGTTAATGCCGTTTCATATCAAGGTGATGTGTCGGACCCGGACCATGTTCGTACAGTAGTCGACGGAGCCCGGGAAGAATTTGGTAGTATCGATATTCTGGTCAACAACGCCGGTGTTTGGGGCGCCAGTGTTGCAGATGATGACCTGGATAAATCGATCGAGGATTACGAACAGATTGTTGGTACTAACCTAAAGGGTGAATATCTGTTTGGTCGTGCGGTTATTCCGATCATGATTGAGCAGGGTAAAGGTGGTGAGATAGTTAATATTGCAACCGATCATATGGTCACCTGCGGAACACCTTATTTCTGTTGCCCGAATCTGGAAACATGCCCTTGGGGTGATTCGCCTAGGCCGACCGGAGGGGGGGGTTCGATGGACCTATACGACGCAGGCAAGTGGGGGTTGAATGGACTTTTATATGGATGGGCAAAAGCACTTGCGCCGCACAATATCAGGGTCAACGCTTTTTGCATGGGCGCGACTGATTCACATATGTTGCGCGGTTTTCATAACTTTGAACCATCAGACCAAGAAGTAGTGAGCTGGATGAGGGCGGAAGACAACGCCCAGGCAATGATCGATATGTTGCAAGAAGGACCCTTCGGAAGAAACGCCCAGAACGTTAACTTCTGCATGGGTCGTCCTGTTCAGTTGGAGCCTGCGCATGATCACGTCTATGTCGTGCCCGAGCAGGTTCGCGTCGGAGAATCATCATGAGTCTCTCGGGAAAGGTTGCGATAGTGAGTGGCGCGGCGCAGGGTCTTGGGCGGGCGTTTGCTATACGACTTGCGGAAGAGGGGTGTGCGGTTCTTGGCTTTGACGTCAAAAAAGAAGTTTTGGATGTGCCGGGCGTTACGGGTATGGTAGCCGACGTTTCAAAACGTGAAGACGTCGAAAGCGTCGTATCGAAAGCATCCGGGATGGGTGGGATAGCGGTACTGGTTAACAACGCTGGCACCTGGAGAAAGACGCCTGTCGATAGTCCATGGCAACAAGCTATCGATGATTGGGGCTTCATTATGGATACTAATCTTAAGGGTGTCATGATGCTGTCGAGGGCGGTTATACCGTTCCTCCAAAAAGGCGGTGGCCATATCATCAATTTGTCGACCTACTATGTTTTGCCGGCAAAAAGTGATGGAACTAATCAACCAGACACCGACTTGTACAATGCATCCAAGTGGGCGCTAAATGGTTTTACAGATGCCTGGGCAGAGTATCTGGAGAAAGACAACGTGAAAGTTAATGGCATGTGCATGGGTGCCACCGACACACCAATGCTTAGGGGTTTGTTTCCGACTAAACAACTTCCAGCGGAAATGGCATCCGTTGTGATGAAGGCAGAAGATATTGCCGGCCAGATGATGGAAATCATTGCCAGCGGACGGACGGGCGAGAATTTTGGTGCCTGGGTAGGAGAAGAAATCACCATCGGCGTTCAACCGCCGTTACACAAACGAATTACAGGATAACTAAAGGAAAAAGTATGAGTGTTTTGGATCAATTCAAGCTTGATGGACAAGTTGTCGTTATTACAGGCGGCGGTCGTGGTATCGGGGAAGCGATAGCGCTAGGCATGGCAGAGGCAGGGGCAGATATCGTTGTCGCTGCCAGGCGAACCCACGAAATTGAAGCCGTGGCCGACAAGGTTCGGGCGCTGGGAAGGCGTGCGCTGGCCATCACGACGGATATGATGGATATTGAACAAGTTCAGGCGCTTGCCGACCAGACCTTCAAAGAAATGGGTGGATTAACTTCTTGGGTTAGCAATGCAGGCGGCGCAGATGACCGTGTACCAAGAACGCTCCTTGAAATGCCAGAGAAACAATGGGATTTTCAGATGAACCTGAATCTGAAAGCGGTATGGACTGGTGCCCAGGCGGCTGGCAATTACATGAAGGACAATGGCGGCGGTACCATCATCAATATTTCGTCTCAGGCTGGTAACAAGGCATCTCCCTTCAACGGCCCTTATGCGGTCGCGAAGAGCGGCGTTAACAATCTGACTCAGACCCTCGCGGTAGAGATGGCGCCATTGGGTATCCGGGTAAACTCTGTATCGCCCGGTCCGATTCCTACTGAAGTCTTCCTGGAGTTCACCAAGATGACTGAAGAGGACATTCCCAATATGGGTAAACAGTTCGGTATTCCGCTTGGACGAATTGGCATGCCGGAAGATATTGCGCCTGCGTGTGTTTATTTGGCGTCTGAAGCATCCAGCTGGATGACCGGCCAGGACATCAAAATTAACGGCGGCCTATAGTATGTCGGGTGTTTATCTTTCCTCGGGAACCCGGTCGGCGCTCGGTAATTTTGGCGGCTCGTTGAAAGACGTTGAGTTCACTGAGTTGGCTTCACATGTCGCCCGAGCCTGTATCGAGAAATCTGGCGCTAGTCCCAGCGCGATAGACCACATTGTGTTCGCTACAACGTGTCCGACTGACAAGGATTCACTGTTTGCGGCGAGGGTAGTAGGTATGAAAAGTGGGCTGCCCGAAGAGGCGGCCGCCCTTGATGTATCAAGGGCTTGCGCCTCAGGATTGCAGGCAATTATTTCTGCCGGCCAGCAGATTGAAACGGGTCAAAGCCAATTAGCTTTGGCGGCGGGTGCGGAAATGTTTAGTCGGGTGCCCTTTGCGGTAACCACTTCACGATGGGGGAATCCGCGTGGTAACCAGCAGCTGGAAGATGTATTGGAGTGGTGTTATCGGTGCCCGTTCAGCCTTGAATATATGGGTGACACTGCGGAGAACCTAACCGAAAAGTACCAGTATGAAAGGGCACCTATGGACGACTATGCGGTCAGTAGTCAGACGAGGGCACTTGCTGCTATCGAATCAGGGTTTTTGACCAAACAGATTGTGGCAGTAGACGTGCCTGAAGGTCGGTCCACGCGTGTTTTCGATACTGATGAATCTCCACGCGAAGGTATTACTCTGGAGCGGCTCGCGAAACTTCGTCCGGCATTTCAGGAAGGAGGGAAAGTCACCGCAGGTAACTCGTCCGGAGTGACTGATGGTGCCGGTGCAATGCTGGTAGGGACGCGGGAATCGATGGTAGCGAATGGCGTTATGCCGGAGGCTCGGGTCGTGGACTGGACTGTGGTGGGTGTACCGCCCAGGCTAATGGGGCATGGCCCTGTTCCTGCTATTGAAAAACTATTAGCAAGAACAGGTTTGACGATTCCAGAAATAGATTACTTCGAAGTTAATGAGGCCTTTGCGGTGGTGAACCTTCACGTAGAAGCGCAGCTTGGCATTCCCAGAGATAAACATAATCTTTATGGTGGCGGGATATCGATTGGCCACCCTCCGGGAGTGACCGGCTTAAGAATGGCCATGAACGGGGTCCAACACCTGAAAGAAACTGGCGGCCGTTACGCAATTCTTTCCATGTGCCTGGGCGCTGGGCAGGGTCTTGCCATGCTGATCGAGAATTCAAGCGACTAGTCTTTAACGGCCACTAACCAGTAATAGTTTCTATGCTCAAAAAAGTCCCGTCGTCTGCGCGGTTGACCTTATGCGCCTCGAGTACTGCAGAGGGCTTCAGGCCACCGTGTATGTGCGGGAACAGTTCGTCGCCTGCGCCCTCGAAATCCGGTTGGATATCTCCAACCGGTGCAGTCCCTTCATAAACTGTTTCAACGCCGGAGGCCTTTAAGCTTTCCACTGTCATGCGAAGACAGTACCAGTGACCCTCTACGTCTGGATAAAAATGATTGGCTACGTTTAATAGTTTCTGTGGGTTGGAAGTGCCATGAGTGAATCCGTCGACTTCATAGGTCGGCGGGTAGTAGGTACCGTCGATCGCGATGTTCTGGTCCCAAAGTGTTGCCTGTACCAGATGAAAGACATAAGGGTGTTCTTGTGACATAGATAAATTCGGTGTCAGGTTTTCGTAAAATTTAGGTTAAGTTCGAGCGTGCCGAGCATAATACCGGGCTGATGCTGAAATGTGTTGTTTTCGGCATATTCGAACCTATCTATGCGGTCAAAAATCGCCTTCCAGGTGCTCATTTGTTCGAGCCTGGACAGGCTCGCGCCAGGACAGACCCGAGCCCCTTGCGAAAATGTCAGGTGTCGGGTTCCTGCTTTACGATCCAGCTTCAGGTCCAGCGGCTGATCCCATTCCTGTGGGTCTATATTAGCGGCTGCCCACCTGAGGTGAAGGTAGGAACCCTTGGGTACCTTGACGCCCTGAAACACCTCATCCTGGCTGGTAATTCGTGTCGAGAGTCCTTGTGTTGGTGATCTCAGCCGCATTCCTTCTTCGGTAAACGCGCGCAGTTTACTGCGATCTGCTTTGATTTCCTCCCAGACCTTAGGGCGTTCGATAAGCAGTTGGACCTGCTCTGAGATCGCATATTGTGTCGTCTCCAGTCCACCGATGATCATGGCGTAAACGATGCCATTAATTTCCAGATCGTGAAGTTTTCGCTTCAGGGGCGAGTACTCGACTTCTGTTAGGAAACTTATCATGTCTTCTGCCGGATTCTTTCGCTTTTCCTTGATGAGGTCAGCGGTGTACTGCCTGAATTCATCAAGGACTTCGAATTGAGTTTTAGTCTCTTCTACCGGGAGTATGTTGTTGTGCTTGGAACCATAAACGAACGGTTTTACCGTTCCGTCTCCATAATATTTCAATAGTTTCAGGTCTGCAGTGGGCCATCCCAGAATGTTGGCCATAACGGTTTGCGGTACAGGTTGAGCGAACTGGGAAATCCACTCGACTTCGCCTTCGTCAATCCACTGATCGATCCATTCGTTGACGACACGATCTACCATGACCTGGTTCCTGCCAGCGCCCGGACCTACCCAGGGATCTGTGAGCTCTTGGCGATGAGTCCTCCAGAGTTCAGGGTTGGGTCTAAGTGAGGCCATCGAAGCGAACAGGGATCCGATGTTTGGCATCTCGAACACATCTTCTCCAGACGCGATAAGTTGCTGTAAGGCCAGGCTTCCGACGACCAGATACCTGTCCTGATCCCTGACGACATTTGCAATGTCTTCATGCTTCGACAGGATGAAAGCATCTGTGCCGGGTTCGAATCCTTCACCGGGAATGCAGTGCACCGGCGCCTGTTCATGAAGAATGTCGTAGGCTTCATACCAGTGTTCCTGCGCCCCTGGCGAGAACAGGTCAACTTCTTCCAGTGAATGGGGGCAATTCATGGCGCTGAGTTTGTGATTTGGCTTTTTTTGTTCACTCACAGTGTGGCTCCTTCGATGCATTTCCCAATACGGATATTACTGTAGTAGAGTTCAGAAACTACTAAAAAATGCATTACAATACAAAAGCCTCGGTTCTAGGGGCCTGAACCCCTATCAACGAATGGAGAGTTTGATGAATTGGAGCCCTTTCGACCCTGAGTTCATGGCAGACCCCGCCAGAGGTCACCAGTATCTGTTGAACGAATGCCCGGTGCATCACTGCGATATATTCGAGCCTCCTTTTTACACTTTGTCCCGTTACGCAGATGTTGAATATGCGCTACGAGATATTGAAACTTTCAGCAGCCACTTCGGGCAAGGACCGCGTTTCACAGAACCCGCGGGGATGCTCTGTGATCCGCCACAACATACCCAATATAGGAAGTTGATACAGCAGGCATTTACACCCAAAGCAGTAGCCAAACTTCGCCCCCTGGTTGTGCCGTTAGCAAATCGATTGGTCAATGATATTTTGGCAGGCGAACGAGAGTTTGATCTTCATGACGATTTGGCATTTCCATTGCCGGTCATTATTATCGCAGGGATGCTCGGAGTACCTTCCGAAGACCTTGAGGATTTCAAACGATGGTCGGACATGCAGGTGGAGCTGATGGGGTCTGAAGATCCATCACAATACGCAGATGAGCAAACCAGATTCCAGGCATACATGCACGCGCACATGATGAGCCGTCGTTCCCTTATTGAATCCGGCGCAGAGGTGCCGGAAGACCTGCTCACGCTGGTGGCGGGTGCAAAAACCGATACTGGCGAGTACATTCCTGATAGCGATGCGTTATCAATGTTGAATCAACTGTTAGTGGGTGGCAATGAGACGACGACGTCATTAATAACCAACATGATATGGCGATTGTTAGAGGAGCCATCCCTTTGGCAGGAAATCCTCGACGATGAATCACTGATAGGGGCCGCTGTCGAGGAAAGCCTAAGGTTTGACCCGCCGGTCCTTGGCTTGTATAGAAATACGACCAGGGATGTAGAATTGCATGGCCAGGTAATCCCGGAGGGCAGCAAGGTCTATATTAACTATGCGGCCGCAAACCGAGACGCTGGGATATTTGAGAAACCTGATGAATTTAGTCTGCACCGTGAGTCCAAACGCCATATGGCGTTTGGACTTGGGGTACATTTTTGTATAGGTGCGCCAACCGCTCGCCTGGAAGCAGAGGTGGCGTTGTCGTTACTTCGGCAGCGAGTTCCGGATCTTCGTCTTCTCAGTGACGGCGAACGAATAGGTCCCTTCTTTTTGTGGGGGCGACGCAAATTACCAGTAACCTGGCGCTAGTAAAGAGGTTTCATAGGACCCATTTTAGTGGGCAACCAACTTAAATCAGGAGTATAGATATGGAATTGGGATTAGAGGGAGCAAGAGCAGTAATCTCCGGCGGTAGCCAGGGTATTGGACTTGCCGTGGCTGAACACCTTGTGAAAGAAGGCGCGAGCGTCTGTATCGCTGCCCGACGTAAAGATATCCTGGATGCGTCAGTTGAGGCATTGTCGAAGCATGGTACTGCTTATGGTTACGCGTGTGATGTCTCTGACTATGATGCGACGGTTCAATGGATGAAGGATGCGGCGCAGGAAATGGGTGGTATCGATATTGTGGTTCATAACGCTACCGGTAGCGGCCAGCCTGATGGTGGCCCAGATTCCTGGCGCAAGAATTTCGAAATTGATGTGCTTGGCATGGTTGGAATGAGCGAAGGAGCGCTTCCGTTTCTTGAGCAATCTGACAGGGCGGTCATGGTGCAAATTGCATCGATTACGGGTGTGGAACATCACGATGTCCCGATCAGCCCGAGCTACGGTGCCATGAAAGCAGCATCGATTCGCCATATGGCACAGCGAGCACAGCAATGGGGCCCGAAAGGGATTCGCTGTAACACCGTTGCACCTGGGCCTATCTATATAGAAGGTGGGGCTTGGAACAACATCAAGGACAACGCGACCGCGCTCTATGAGCGCGACCGGGACTGGCATCCGACAAAACGGATGGGTACCGCTGAAGAAGTGGCGCGGGTCGTGACATTTCTTGCAAGTCCCGCCGCAAGCTGGGTAAACGGTACTACCGTTCGGGTCGACGGCGCATTTACTCGTGGTGTTGATTTCTAGACCCCGTATAAGCGGTTGCCGACCAGAGCTATCGGTGTGACACTCGGTAACTTAAGTTGTTCCAAATAGAATCAAGGAGTTCATTATGGTTGACAAGCTTGGTACGGGAGATGCTTTTCCATCTCTATCGCTAAAGATTGCAGGCGGAGGTGTCATCAATCTGCCTGAAGGTCTGGATACACCGCTCACTGTCGTTCTATTTTATCGAGGCCATTGGTGACCCTATTGCCGTCGCCTGCTCGCGGGCTATGAGGAACGCCGTGCTGCGTTCGCTGAAGAAGGTGTCAATATCATTGCTGGTACCGTCGACACTGAAGTACAAACTGAAGAAGTCGCTGAACCACTTGGATTCCCGGTTGCCTATGGGATGACAAGGGAAGATGGTGACGCGATGGGGGCCTGGTGGGATGAGCGCCGCGATCACATTCAGCCCAGTGAGTTCTTGTTGAGCAAAAGCGGCAAGGTGCTGATGTCGACGTACAGCAATTCACCCGTGGGACGAATGGATCCGGGGGAAACGTTAACGCTCATTAAGTTCCTGAACGCTCAACGCGCTAAATCCGGCTAGCTATTCGCTAGGCCTCACTTTGGACCCACCTTGGGCCTCCCATAGGCCTTTCAGCCCCTGATCTGGCCAGGTAGAAGCGCAGATCAGGGGCGTTCGGTTTGGTACACTTCGACCCTCATTTACTGGAGAAGCGACACGCCATGCTGGCTCGTTTATTTACAGAAGAGCAGGTAATCTTTCGAGATGCCTATAGAAAATTCCTTGCCCAGGAGATAGTCCCCAATATGGAAGCCTGGCGTGAACAGGGCAGGGTGGATCGTGAGGCTTTTGCGGCTGCGGGCGAACATGGGTTCCTGATGGTGTGGCCATCTGAACAGCATGGTGGGATGGGTGATACTGACTTCCGGTTTGAACAGGTCATCATTGAAGAGACCGCTTACGCTCGATGTTCAGATTGGTTCAACACGCTGCACAGCCGACTGGTTGGTCCCTATCTCACGCGTTTTGGTTCTAGCGCCCAGCAGGATGAGTTCTTGCCGAAATGTACCAGTGGACAGTACATTCTTGCTATTGCCATGACCGAGCCAGATGCCGGAAGTGATCTGGCGGGTATGCGCAGCAGAGCGAAAAAAGATGGTGATGACTGGCTACTAAATGGCCAGAAGACCTATATATCAAATGGTATCAACGCGGACCTTGTTGTTGTTGCGGCGAAGACCGGGGGAGACGATAAACCTCATGAGATGACCCTGTTCCTGGTTGAACAAGGAATGGAAGGTTTTGAGCGGGGGCGTAACCTTAAGAAGATGGGGTTGAAGGCCCAGGATACCTCTGAGCTGTTTTTCAACGATGTGCGCGTTCCGGCATCTCATGTGTTGGGTGAACCAGGCAAGGGCTTTTACTACCTGATGGAAGGACTTGCTGAAGAACGCCTGATTGGTGCCTGCCAATACCTTTCGCAGGCTCAGCTGTCGTTTGACCTGACGTTGCAGTTTGTTAAAGAACGAAATATCTTTGGAAAGAAGATTGCGGATTTCCAGAATACACAATTTAAACTGGCAGAACTCCGAACAGATCTCGACATTGCGCAGACATTTATTGATCAATGTGTAGCCGCACAAAACGCCAGTCTTCTAACACCGGTAGATGCAGCGAAGGCGAAATATCACACCAGCGAACTGCAGGTTCGAGCGGCAGCCCTCGGTGTTCAGCTTCACGGTGGAGCCGGTTATATGGATGAGTATGCTATCTCTCGGCAGTACACAGATGCAGCAATTTCGCCGATCTATGCAGGGACGTCGGAAGTGATGAAGCTGTTAATCAGTCGTGACATCATGAAGGATGACTATGATCCGTTTAATGCAAGGAACTTCTAGCGGCGGCTACTTTTTGTGTTGATCTCGATAGGCCTCGATGTTGTCCATGGTTTCCCTGGCGTTACTGTGTAACGCTTGGTTGCCGTGCCTGCGCCGAAGAGACTTGTCTTCTATTTCGGGCGCAACGTAGCCGTCGTCGTCATGGCTTACGTTAGTACCCGGCGGTATGATTTCATCGATGGCATTAAGGCTAGCGTCATCAAGTGTCACATCTGCTCCTTCAAGCAGGCCTTCCAGCTGTTCCAGTGTTCTGGGACCAATGATGGCTGAAGTCACGGCAGGGTGTGCACAGACGAAAGCCAGTGCCATATGCATGATTGAGATACCGGCGTCCTTTGCGATGACATCAAGTTGATCGATCAGGTCAAGCTTTCGAACATTGTCCGGGCGATCCATCTGGTAAAGGTGAGGCTGCAGGTTCTGGCGCTGGGTATCGTTTGGCTTCTGGCCGTGGCGCCACTTTCCCGTTAACCACCCCTGGGACAGCGGGCTCCAAACGACAACACCCATATCGTAGCGCTGGCAGGTCGGTAGAACATCCGCTTCAATTCTACGAGCGAAAATAGAATAGGGGGGTTGTTCCGTGTGAAACCGTTCTCGGTTTCGTTTTTCGGAACACCAATGCGCTTCCACGAGTTGCTCAGCAGGAAAGGTTGAAGTGCCGATCATTCTTACTTTCCCTTGCTGAACCAAATCGGAGAGTGCACCGAGTGTTTCGTCAATGTCGACGGTGCCATCCGGTCGGTGCGCCTGATAAAGGTCTATGTAATCTGTGTCTAGTCGTCGGAGGCTGTTCTCCACTTCTTGCATAATCCAACGCCTGGAAGTGCCCCTGTGATTAGGGTTGTCATCCATAGGAAGTGCAAATTTGGTGGCAAGGATAATGTCTTCGCGTTTTCCCTTCAGTGCTTTGCCTAAGATGGTCTCAGACTCGCCGTGGGAGTACACATCTGACGTATCAAAATAATTGATACCAGCATCGATGGCGCGATCGACCATGCGGGTACATTCTTTCTCGTCACTGTTACCAAAATAACCAAACATCCCTGCACCAAAACAGAATTTGCTAACGGTGACACCAGTGCTACCCAGAATTCGATATTCCACTTTAAGCCTCCAGACTGATGGCAACAGCTGGGCAGACTTCGGCAGCTTCTTTGGCGTGTAGACGAAGCGCTGCGTCGGCGACATCGTCTACGAGCACGACGGGATGCCCGTCGTCATCCATTTTGAACAGCTCAGGATGGTTGTAGTAACACTCGCCGGACATGAAACATTTTTCCTTATCGATTTTCACTTTCATTGGCTTTTCTCATTGGACGCCTACTAGTCTTCTTTATCTCTGTCCTTGATTAGGCTCGGTTAAGGGTTACAGGGGTGACGCTTAAGGATCTTTATCAAATTCCATCCATAGCTCAGCAGGGGTTCTGAATCCGCCGGAGTCAATTGAAGGAGATGAAATCCCCGCATGTTTAGCGTGCTTCGGTCGCGGGTTCTTGATACGGGCAGCCAGTTTAGAGCAGGCAATGGCTGACTCCTGTCTTGCCATGGCATAGCCCATGCAAAAATGTTGGCCGATACCGAAGCCAAGGTGCCCGTTCTTGCCGTCTTTATATCGGCCGGATCGGTTTTCCTTACCCATATGCAGGTCATCGCGATGAATGTCGAATGTGTCGGGGTCTTTGAACGCTCGTTCATCTCTGTTGCCTGCTCCGAGATAAAGAATGACACCGGCGCGCTCAGGAATGACATCATTGTGCATCTGGATTTCGCGGGTGGTGTATCTAAACTGTGCATGCACGACGGGGTCGTATCTCATCATCTCCGTAAAGGCATCCTCCCACAGGCCTTCATTGTCGATCACATCCTGCAACTGATCGGGTCGTGTGTACATCAGGTGATACCACATGTTGGCGATGGCCTTTTCTGTGGTATCTCCACCTGCGGCGAGCAGCAGGGCAACAAATCCCTTTATTTCTTCGGGTGTCATTCTGCTGCCGTTCATCTCTGCAACGCAGATCCGTGACAAAAGGTCTTCGCCCGGATTCTTTGATCTTTCTGCGATCAATGGGTCGATATAGTCCCACATGTCATTGCGGGCCTTGAGGCCTGCCGTCAGGTGCTCACCGCCAAAACCGAGTCCAGCGATCAGCGCCTGATACCATTCGACAAAGGTGTCTTCGTCTTCTCGCGGTAAGCCAAGCATGTTCGAAATAACCCGGATAGGCACCTGACTGGCGAACTGCTTGACGATCTCTACTTCTCCGTCATCGATGAACTTATCGATCACCTCGTCTGATATCTGGTGGATCATCGGAATGAAATCCTGCAGCTTTTGGCCAACAAATTGTCCCGCCACAATATTGCGAAGGCGGCGATGTTCACCACTGTTGCCGTATTCAAGAATATTCGGGCCGAAGACATGCCGGGACCCAAAATCATAGGGTCCATCTGGTTTGTACACGGCACGGTCATAGCTCTCGTTGTCCTGGAAGGCACCGTCCACATCCCAGTATCGAGAAATAATCCATCTGTTATGGAAGCGGTCGTGATAGATCGGGTGGTGATCGCGAAGTTGCTGGTAAATAGGGAACGGGTCTTTCTGGAACTCTGGTGTATCGAACACCCTGGGATCGATTTCCGTGCCAGGCATTTTTATTGTTTCAGACATACAACCTCCCAATTTATTTTTTCGAGAATGTAACCGGTAGTTTCCAGCAGGTGTGCATCTCACCGACTGTCAGGGCTGACAAATTCGGCGTTGTGCCTTTTGCCAGTTGAATATTATCAAGGTGCGAAACGAGCACCTGTGAGGCGGTGACTGCCGTGTCCCGGGTGAGTGCATAGCGGGACCTGGGCCTGTCCTCTGGAATAGCAGGATATATAGAGGGCTTGCCCAAACCAAAGGCAATGCCGGCTGCCAATCCATCGGCCCGGTACTGGCCGCGGGATTCGCGCTGGCACATATCTTTTCGGTCGACGATGAAGCTGTCGGGGTCATTGAATATTTTAGGATCTCTATTGGCTGCGGCAGCGGAACAGACAAGTTGGGCTCCTTCAGGGATCAGTCGACCGAAGCGCTCAACCTCATGTCTCGCGTACCGGTGTGCAGAGAGTACGGGCGTCGAGTGTCGCAGTGTTTCAAGGTAAGCCAGTTTCATCAAGCGTCGATCGGATATCGCCTGTTGATGTTCTTCAGGATGGGTTAACAGCAGGAACCAGAGGTTAGCCAGTGCACCGTGCAGTGTTTCGTGATCTCGTTCCAGTAAGGTGACAACGATGTCCCGGACAGTGACAGGCTGATCACTTGGTGCCAATTGAGTCATCACTGAGATCAGGTCTTCGCCGGGTTGTTTTTTTCTTGCCGCTACGATCGGCTCAAGATAATGAGTGAGCTCATCCAGCGCTTTCTTGCCATCGTCCCGCAAGCCGGGGTTCCATGATGTCCCGCGTTGCATTCGCCAGAAAAGAGCAGTGAACTGTCCGGCATCGGCGTCAGGTATGTCCAAAGACGTTAGCAACAGGTTCATCGCAAAGCGTGCAGCAAACTCAGTGGCAAGATTTCCATGACCTTTTTGCGCCAGATCAGAGGCAATTGTTGTTGCGATTTCTTCAGCCTGCGTATCGGTGAATGTCTCTTCAGCTTCCAGTAAAGACAATTCCTCGTTCAGGTTGCGTCCTGGGTTTTCAAGGCCATAAGTCCAGGTCTTGGGCCGCGTTTCGAAATTCGCCTCATCGGTGAAGATTGAGGTGACATCATTGTATTCAGATATCCAGTAGCTGTTGGATAGCCAGTCGCGGTAGCAGGGATAGTGTTCGCGTAGCACCGAGACGGTGGGATAGGGGTCCTGCCGATAGCTTTCTGAGATCAGTTGCCCCGGTTTGATTTTTTCGGTGCTTTCGCCGACGCGTTCTCGCTGGTATATTTCGTAAGTACGATATCTGGGCGAACCGTCGGACCTCCGGGGGTGCTTTTTGATGATAACGCCATTTTTACCGATGACCTGATCGTCTTTTATTACTGAAGCCATTACTCGTTCCTTACCTCTTTTCCTGCTTCTTATCTGGCCACTCGGACGCTTCAAGACAGGTCGTATTCGAGCCATAACTCACGTACTGAAATGATTCCCATAGGCGCGGGGCTCTTGCCATCGATATCTTTAGGCATTTTATTTTCATTGATGCGGGGGTTCTTCATTCTGCTTAGAAGAATCTTCGATCCAACCACAGCTTCCTGGTGCGAGATCCATGCGCCGGGGCAAAGGTGCGGTCCAACGCCGAACGCCATGTGACTGCAACGCCCTTCTTTTCGGTAACCGGACCGAAGCAGCTTGCCGTAGTAAAGGTCATCTCTGAATATGTTGAACGACTCGGGTTGCTTGAAGATTCGTTCATCATGATTGGCGGCGAAATCAACCATCTGCATCAGTGATCCTGCAGGTACTTTGACTCCATGCATCTCAACATCAAATGTGTTGTGTCGGGGTTGTCCGCCAATCGAAGACGAATGCCTAAGCGTTTCGTGAAATGCTTTGTCCCAGTTTTCCCCGTCGCCGATGACCGCATCAAACTGATCCGGGTGCCGGAGCAACAGGGCCCACATGTTCATGATGGCACCCCGTGTGGTCTCACCACCTGCGCCAACAATCAAAGCAATATTAGAGGTGATTTCTTCAGTTGAAAGGAAGTCACCATCGACCTTGGTCTCGCACAATTTGGTGATGATGTCCTTAGACGTAGGGTTACCATCCTGGTCAAGCAGAAAGGTTGGATCTTTTCTCCTTTCTTCAACGATTCCCGCGACATAGTCTTCAAGGCCCTGTCTGGCTTCAACCCCTTGCTTATGGGTGGCCGAGCCGCCGAGGCCACTCATCATTGAGTTATACCAGTAATAGAACTGGGACTGGGCTTCTTTTGGAAACCCGAGGACTTCACAAACTACCCGAATCGGAAATTCATTGGCGAACATGCTTGAAAGCTCAAGTTGCCGGGTGTTGCCATTGTCCGAGCAGAACTCGGAGTCATCATTGGCGGCAGTTTCCCATGCATCGATCATTTCGTTCGCCAACTTCTCGATGGCCGGAATACGGGCCTGCAGTGATTGACCCACAAGGTGCTGGCCATAGAGGTTGCGCCGCCGCCGGTGTTCGACTCCGGATAGTTCGAGTTGGGTATTACCCAAAACACCGCTGGACGACCCTTTGGGAATGGTATTGAACCCCTCGTCATCGAAGTAGCATTCTGTGATGTCGTCGTATCTTGTCACCCAATAGCAGTTGTGAAGCTTGTCGTGGAACACCGGATAGTGATCACGAAGAATGCGGTAATAGGGGTAAGGGTTCCTGAAGAATTCAGGCGAATCAAGTATACGTGGGTCCAGCAATGGCGTGCCGTCTTGTGCATGCCCCATATCCACGGCGTCTCCTTCCGGCATTAGGGGAAATTCTTTTACGGACGCGAAATCAGCATCGGTTGACGAAGCAAGGTCTTCAATAAAACTTTCTACACTAGTCATCGTGCGTTCTCCTTTTCGAAGTTCCTGAAGCCGGTGTACTGCCTTTTAGGCCAGAGGAAATCGATCTTTGTTCTTTGGATAAGCCACTTACCGAAAACTTTCTTGTAGACGTCATCGTAGATGCCATAGAGTATTAGGGGGTTGTCGACGCCCTCCTGGGTATTTAGATCATGAAGGTACCATCGGCCACTCGCCGTCGTTGTGTCAATCAGTGTGATCAGTGGGTTGGTCACGGCGTGCAAAACACCAAAGGGTGGTCCTTCCCTTTCAGCATAGCGGGCGAAGTTGGCTCTGATGGCCTCCTTTCCTACCCAATCGCCTCCATAGTCGGGTCCGAATTCGCAGACGGCATCCTCACAGAAAAGATCAGCCAGGTCGTCAACCATCTTTCCATCAAAGTAATGGCTATACTTGATCCTGATTTCCTTGATGGTTTCTTTTTCTAAAAGCTCTTCAAGTGTCATCTCAATACCTGTAAAGGGTTGTCCAGGCCGCTAAAAGTAGTCTTTGACCCGTTGGTTTTCGAACTTGTAGTCAAGTACAATAATCGGAATTAGACTACTCTCTCGGCACCATGGGTGCAAACCGGTTTGTTCGGGTTAGCGTTGCTTTTGCCCGCATTTAATTTTGACGAGGATGATCGGCTTCATGACCTTTGTAATAGCGAACGCCTGTATCGATGTAATGGACCAATCCTGTATTGAAGTCTGCCCGGTTGATTGTATTTTGGTCGATCAGGGCGACCGGATGTGTTACATCGAGCCCAATGATTGTATAGATTGTGGGGTCTGCGAGGGTGCGTGCCCTGTTGGAGCAATATTCGAAGAAGCGGCGGTGCCAAAAGAGTCCGTCGAATTCACAGAGATCAACGCACTATGGTTTGAGAACAAATTAGCTGCCAGGGCAAGAGTAGATGTTTTTATAGAAGGTAACACTTCAATTACCTAAGGTAGTCCCAGCGGCTAAGGCCGAAGAACAACGCCACAGGACAATGAAATGAGCAAGGCTAAGTCATTGACGCCGCGACAGGAAGACCGGCGGCATCGAATTCTGGGGGTAGCCAGACAGATGGTTGCTGACTACGGTTATGGAGGGATGGTGATGAGCGAGGTCGCTGAACGCGCTGAAGTTTCACCAACCACGCTATACAACCTGTACAACACGAAAGATGAACTGCTGCTTGAAGCGCTGCGTGAATTGATGGTGATAAGTTACCAACGGGTTGGTGAAATGTCGGAACTCGGCCCCGGCTGGAAGCACCTACTTAAGGTCATGGAATATGGTGCAGCACTTAGAGCTTCTGAACCCGCTTACGCGGAAGCTATTACAGATGCCTTGCTAAGGGCGGTTCAGGGCGATGCGTTGACCGAGTTGCTCCTGCGTGCTGTTCGGCAGGATTTTTTGCTCTCGTTGGCTAAAATGGCGGAACGGGGTGAGTTAAGGAAAGAGGTCGACGTAGAGCATTTGGCAACGATACTTTTGGGTAATTATTGGTCTACATTTATGATGATTAACAAGGGCTTGGAGGTTATATCTCGAATGAGAGTTAGCCTCACGGTTAACCTTTTAGCGGTTTTAATTGCGTCCAGCCAGGGAGCCGCTAGGGACGAAATGGAAACGACCCTGGAAGAAATCAGGCGAGAGGTACAGTCGAATGCCTGAATCATATGAACCGATTGTGCCTGGCAGCCTTGAAGAGATTAACTTCCTCGATTTCAAATTGCAGAACTGCCCTTATCACGCTTACGAGATGCTTCGCGATGAGGCGCCGGTCTGGATAGATCCCATTACAGGGTTCTATGTCATCACCCGGTTTGAAGATATACGTAAGCTTCTCCTTGACACAAAAAACTTCTCTAATGACATGCGTGGTGGCCAGGGTGGCAGTCGCGAACAACTGGACTCAGGTCGTGCGCTTCGAATGAATGCGCTTTATGAAGAGAAAGGCTGGGTGCCGGGTGCAACACTTGCGGGCAGGGATGACCCGAATCATAAACAGATGCGGGCAATGTTTAACGAGGCATTCAAACCCAAAAAGATAGAAGGGATGGATTCGTTCGTCAGGGATACGGCTTACAAGTTAATGGATGCTTTTGTGGACGATGGCCAATGTGATTGGATCAAGCAGTATGCCGTGCCGTTGCCGCTGATTGTCATTGGCCAGCAGATGGGGGTACCGGAAGCAGACATCTGGAAGATCAAGGCTTGGACGGATGCCTGGGTACAGCGCCTTGGCATGATGCAGACAGAGGAAGAAGAACAATGGTCTGTAGAGATGGAGATCGAAGCTCAGCACTACTTCCAGCCGATATTTGAGCGCCTTCGAAAGGAACCGGACGACACGTTGTTGTCAGACATGGTCAATCGTGTGATTCCCGAGTGGGAACGACCCCTGACCGATAATGAGCTGCATGCCGAGATGATGGCGGATACCTTTGTCGGTGGTTCGGAAACCACAACGAATGCGATCGGCTATGGCCTGAAGCTGCTGATTGAGAATCCTGACGTCTGGCAGAAGCTCCGTTCAAACCCCGATAAGTACCTGCGGACCTTTTGTGAAGAGGTCGTTCGCCTGGAAGGGCCAGTGCAGGGATTGTTTCGAATGGCGGCGAATGATATCGAGATGCACGGCGTTTTGATTCCCAAAGGAGCCATGATCAATGTTCGTTACGCAGCCGCCAATCGAGATGAACGAGAGTTCGAATGCCCTGCTGATTTGAACCTGGAACGGGAAAAGCCTGGTCGTCACATTGGGTTCGGTTCTGGTATTCATCACTGCCTGGGGGCGCCGCTTGCAAGAAGAGAGCTGTTCTGGGCATTCCAGGCCCTGATTGATCGGGTTGATGGTATGCGGTTTACCGCCGGTGAGAACAGCTTTGAGGTAGCGCCGAACTTCTCACTGCGGGCTATGCAGGAACTTCGTATTGAATTTGACGCAAAACCGCCCGGAGATAGAGTAGATCCGGCAAGCGTGGACATTGATTCCAATGCTACGGCGATAGACAATCCGGCTAACGCTTAATGAATAACGAATAACGAATAACGAATAACAATTAACGAATAATAAAGTCAGGAGTTACAACAATGGCAGAAATGTTTAAAGACCTTGACCCGGATACGATGCCCAGATCACCTGGGATAACGTATCAGGGCCTATTGGACCAGGATACGCACGAGGTGCCGGAGGTGCTTCGCCTTCAGTCTCCTAAAGATTTAGGGCTTAACGACTTTGCAAAAGAAAGGTACACGAGCCATGACTATCACGATAAGGAAGTTAAAAACCTTTGGATGAAAGTTTGGCAATTTGCCGCGCGGGAAGAAGAGATTCCTGAACCTGGTGACCACATCCGCTATGACATCGCAGGCGTATCATTCCTCATCGTCCGCCAGGAAAATCGCGAGATTAAGGCCTATCCCAACGCGTGCCTGCACCGGGGTCGAATGCTGAAAGAGTTTGATGGGCACGCTTCAGAAATTCGCTGTGCCTTTCATGGGTTTGCCTGGACGCTGGATGGTTGCCTTAAAGATGTTCCTGCTCGCTGGGACTTTCCGCAAATCAAGGATGAGGAGTTTTCACTACCCGAGATTCCGGTCGCAACCTGGGCTGGCTTTATCTTTATTAATCCTGATCAGGACTGCGAGCCCTTTGAACCTTTCATTAAGGAACTTGCGGACCATTTTGAACGATGGGACTTGGGCGCACTTTATGTTCAGGCGCATGTCGCCAGGATCATGCCCTGCAATTGGAAGATTGCGCAGGAAGCGTTCTGCGAGGCCTATCACGTCAGTGGTACCCACCCTCAGATTATGCGAAGCCTTGGCGATGTGAACAGTCAGGTGGATGTCTGGGAAAACTGTTCAAGGGTGATCACGCCAGGTGGCACACCCAGCCCGTTGCTGGACTACGAGTTGTCAGATGAAGATATGCTGCGCGCGATGATGGATATCCCCCTTGAAGCTGAAGCACCAACTATCCCTGAAGGAATGAGCGCGCGTGCATTTTTGGCGGCGATGAGCAGGGAAGGGCTGCGTGCTGATGCAGGTGACAAGGTTGATGAGTATTGCGATGCAGAGATCGTAGACTCCATAGACTATACGCAGTTTCCAAATTTCCATCCCTGGGGCGCGTTTAACAAGATTGTCTACCGGTTCCGTCCAAACGGAAATGACCATCGAACTTCTATTATGGAATGCTACCAGTTGATGCCGTTCCAGGGTGACCGACCACCAGCGGCCCCGATTCACTGGCTGGGTAATGACGAGAAATGGTCGACGGTACTTGGCTTCCTGGGTCGCGTGTTCGATCAGGATGTGTTCAACATGCCCAAGGTCCAGATGGGCCTGGAGTCGACCTATAAAGCTGGGGTTACGATGTCCGGATATCAGGAATCAAAGGTTCGATGGTTACATCAAAAACTGACTGAATGGGTAGGTGAATAATATGAGTATGACGCATCCATTTGATACTGATACGACTTATGAATTGCTCGATGATGGCAATGTTCGGCTGAGCTGTGGAGACAAGGCTGGAATATTCACCGGGGAAGGCATTTACGTCTCTGGTGATATTCGTTTCGCGGACCCTCAGGTGTGCAACTGGATTAATAATGTTCCCAATCCAGATACACAATTGTCTGTTTCCCGAATCGTAGGAAGGGATGATGCCGGTAATAAAATGGCCACCCATTTGGGGTAGGAGTAAAGTATGCCACGCTATGTACTGATTGGTCTTTGTGAGCCGCTCGGTGATGAAGACCAGGCGGCTTTTGATGAATGGTTTGTGAACCAGCACATTGAAGACACCACAAAGTGTCCGAACTTTGTCAGTGGCAAGGTTTACAAGTTGGCAGGTCCGCATCTGGGCCTGGAAACCAAGTCGAGTTACCTGTCTCTTTATGAGGTTGAAGCCCGGAGCTATGAAGAGGCAGAAAAAGTGCTCAATGACTGGCAGGCAGACCCGGAAGCCTGGCAGGGGCGCCGCAGGCACTTGGATACCATGGAAAAGTTCGGCAGCATTCCGATGAAGATCAATGGGTCTGGCTGGTATGAAGAGCTGAAGTCCTTCAAAGGTCCTGCTGCAGACTAGGACTGTCCTAAACGGTGTAGGGATAGAGCTGGCCGGAAGTGTGGGGGGATACTCCTGGCAAATCTTTACTGTTTGTTGGTCGGTGAGTAGGCCCCGCTCGAAAACCCATTGAAAAAATTTGGCAGGAGAGGATGGTCAATAAATTCCTTGCCTTTGTAAGCAACCAGATTTTGTTCGGCAACATAGGTTGTATGATCGGCGCCGTGAACCAGCACGTGGTACCAGGGTTCGTCCTTGGGCGGCAGGGACGTCGCCATCTTTTGATACCATTCTTCTGTTCCCCTGAACTCAGAGTCAACATCATAGATCAGGCCGCGATAGTTAAAGCGCTTGTGTTCAATCTGTTGGCCAATAAAGAACTTAACGTTCAAACTTTTCGCTCCTGACGGTTCCAGTAAGGGTCGCGCAGTTCCCTCTTCAGGATCTTTCCAGTCGGCGCTTTTGGCAAGCTGTCAACGAAATCAACTGACTTTGGCTTCTGGTAAGAGGCAAGATGTGCCTTCGCAACCTCAATGATCTCTGATTCTGTTGCTGACTCTCCAGGCTTCATCACAACCACCGCTTTTACAGATTCACCCCATTCATCATCGGGTATCCCGATAACGGCACACTCGAGTACGCCAGAATGCTTATGGATGGCGGATTCAACTTGAGTCGAATAAATGTTTTCCCCGCCTGAAATGATCATGTCTTTTGAGCGGTCAACGATAAAGACGTAGCCATCTTCATCCCAGGTTGCGATATCGCCGGTCCACATCCAACCATCCTTCATAATTGCGGCTGTCAGTTCAGGTTTTCGCCAGTAGCCCACCATGTTGGCTTCTGAGGCAACGATGATTTCCCCGGAAGTGGTGCTATCTTTTGGAACGTTAATGCCTGCGGTATCGACGACGCGGATTCGAGTAACGAATCCCTCTCTGCCGCAGGCATTTAAGCGCTCGGCGCGCTCGCCGTTGATAGCGTATTGATGATCCTCCTGAGAAAGGAAAGTCATCGTCATGCCTTCCGTCTGGCCGTAGCCCTGAATGATTGTGCATGGGAACGCCTTAAGTGCCGCCTTGACAACGGTTTCCGGCATTGGGCCGCCGCCATACTGTATGTTTCGAAGACTTGAGATGTCGTAGTTTTCGAACCCTTCTACCGCCATCATCCAGTTCAGCATGGTGGTAATACCTAAAAATGCTGACACTTTTTCTTTCTGAATAAGCTCGAGTGCAATTTTAGCGTCAAAGTTCATCAGCACGCAGGGGCAGCCGTGGGCAATATAATTCATGGCAAGCGCCACGGGAATATGGAACATTTGGCCGGTCAACATGTAGACGTCATTTGGAACAATGCGTTCGGCAACGGTCTGATTGAGCATCCCCATGTAAAGGCTGTGGTGAGTATGCAGGGCTCCTTTGGAGAGTCCTGTTGTGCCACCTGTGTACAGGATCAGTACTGGGTCGGCGCCGCCAATATCCTGGTAGAGGTCTTCTGGCGAAGCTTGAGTTACAAGCGCTTCGTAGGATCCGTCTGTCTCCGGGCCGTATTCGAGATAAGTGATGTTTGATGTCACGGTAGCGCGCACTTCATTTTGAAGGTCCAGAAACTCCTTCTGGCAAATGAAGACCGAAGGTTCGCCATCTTCAATGATGCGCGTAATTTCTTCCGCTGACAGCCGCCAGTTAATCGGTTGCGCAATAAGACCAGACATGGCGCAAGCGTAGTAGACCTCAAAGTATTCAATACTATTAGTCGAAAGCACTGCAACCCTGTCGCCTTTGGCCAGACCTAAGGAGGCAAACCCATTGGACAGTTGTATTACTCTGCCTAACAATTCTTCAAAGGTGATCCGTCGATCCGTTGTGGAATCTACGACGACCGTTCTGTCAGGTGCCAGGGTTGCCCATTTGCGAACAGCATCAACGAGATTCATTGTTTAGTTTACCTGCGGGAAAGGGGTTTCGAAGGAGGGCATCGTCATTCTCTGCGGCCAGAGGAACTGAAGGCTGCATTTGCTGATCAGCCATTGGCCATCAACCTTGCGGTAATCTTCGTCGTAGAGCCCGAACCACACTATCGGTTGTCCCTCTGGTTCGACGCTTGTGGCTACATCCAGAAGATAGGAGCGGCCTTCTGCCGTATCTGGTCCGGTCATCTCTATATAGTGGTTAGTAATATGGTGCATCACACTAAAGGGCGCCTGAGCGTCAAAAACCCCGTGATAGTTGGTTCTAATGGTTTCCCTGCCTTCCCAGTTACCATATTCTGGGCCAAACTCACAGATGGCATCTTCGGTGAAGATGTCGGCTAAAGCATCGATTTGGCCACTGTCCATTAGGTGGGAATAAAGTTGTTTAAGCTTCCGAATTTTCTCTTTTTCAAGCAATTCGCGTAGTTCTTTAATCTCGTCGTCATTGAAAGCAGTCATATTGTCTCCTCGATGTTGGCAGACCTAGAGTATAGCTAGCTTTGACGGATAATATGCAAAAAGTGAAGTAGGCTACAAAAAAACTGGTCATGCAGGAAATCTTCGGTTACAGTTACAGTGCAATAGCTTTATAAAAAGAGGTTAGTTATAACTAAATCAAACGCTAAATTAACGCATTAAGTTTAATTATTTGGCACTTTTTTTATTAGAAAACGGGGGGATGGAATTATGATTTTAAAGACATTTCGCAACATATTGATTTCAGTGCTCAGCATCATGTTTGTGTTTAGCCCAATAGCATTAGCTGATGACCAGCGAGTGCTTGAAGAAATCATCGTAACAGGTACAAAACGGGCAATCTCGCAGCAGGACACGCCAATTTCTGTCTCGACGTTGACTTCCAATCAAATTGCTCAAACGTTCGGTAATGACATTCGGGCAATTTCCGACCTATCGCCAAACGTGAACTTAACGATACAAACGGGCTTTAATGCCTTAGCCGGTGGTATTCGAGGTACGGGTTCTATTTCAATTTTGACGACCCAGGACCCTAGTGTAGGAATCCTGATCGATGAATTTGCATTGAACCACGTGCAATCACAGTTTGTTGAATTGTTCGACCTACAGCAGGTAGAAATTTACCGCGGTCCTCAGGGTACGCTGTTTGGTAAAAACAGCACGGGTGGTGTGATTGCTATCACTACCAAACGACCTGACATGAATGAATTTGGCGGTCAAGTTAAAGTCTCCATGGGATCCTATCCGGGCCTAAATAACGATTCTGACAACTACAAGATACAGGTCGGATTTGACGTTCCTCTCATTCCGGGCGAATTGGCGTTTAGATTCGCTGGTTCGCAAACTGAGGAAGACGGCTTTTACACCAATGACAAGGACACCGCGACGTTTCCAAACTCACCGCTTTATGGCTTGTTCGGTCTAGCGCCTGATGGGAGTCAGCTGCCACCAGAATTAAGCCAGGTAACAACTGGCGGTGGTGAGAATCTCGCTGGAAAGGATGTTTTTGCCGCCAAATCCAAACTGCTTTGGCAACCTAACGACCAATTCGAAGCCTACTTTCTTTGGGAAATCGTTCGCGATACCTCTGACTCACCTGCAGCGATAAACGAAACCCCGGCTGGTGAAGGGTTTTTGCTTGAGTTGTTGGGTTTTCCTGGGATCCACGCAGCGGGCCACTCAGACCCGTTTAGCACCGGCATGACTCAACAAGGTAACGGCATCAACATTCGAGATGGCCACCAGGTTGATGTCGACGGTTATTACTTGAATATGTCTTACTCATTTGGTGACTACACGATCAAGTCTGTTACGGGCTACCGTGAACAGGAAGAGACGCTACCAAGCACCTATACGGGTGAGGCGTTCTTGTCACTGTTCGATGCCACACGTAACCTTGAACGCGAGCAGTTTCAGCAAGAAATCAGACTGCTGACTGAGTTTGATGGTCCACTCAACTTTGTTGTTGGTGCGATCTATCTCACGGACGACCTGGATTTCAGGTCCTACGCGACCGTTGGCCTGTCTTCGCTATTCCCTGGCCCAGCATTCTTTGATGACCGGGGATTCCTCGATCTAGATCTTCGCGGAATCACCGGTGACCCAGGTGCTGGCCAGGTTAAGCAGGAACGTGAATCAACAGCGTTCTATGCCGATGGTACTTATGCATTCAATGACCAATTGAGTTTGACGCTCGGTGTTCGTAACACCAAGGATGAAAAAGAGTTCTGGAAGCCGACAGGTGGTGGTGGACCATGTAATCAATACACAGAAGCCCGTGACGAATTACAAGATGCCGACGGTAATTGTATCGATATACGCTCAACGTCGGTTAGTCGTGCGGGACTCGAAGGCACGCAGATTGATCCACGGAACTCACCTATACCTGTTAGCGCCTATGCGTTTGTCGCAGACAGAACGGAAGAGTGGTCTGAAACAACCTGGAGAGTCGTTCTTGATTATAAAACCGAGAGTGACCATTTGTTGTACGCAAGTGTTGCAACGGGCTTCTTGTCAGGAGGGTTTAGCGAAACTTGTTCACAGGAAGCAACATGCATCCCGTATGATCCAGAAACTAACATCAACTTTGAAGTTGGTTTCAAGGGTGATTTGTTTGACGGAGTTCTGCGATTCAACGCATCTGTTTTCTACACAGACTACGAAGATCTGCAACGTAATCAGGTATTCCGTTTCATTGACCCGCTCAGCGGAACTGAAGGTCAGGAAACGATTACTCTGAATGCGGGTGAATCGAATGCTACAGGTCTGGAAATTGAAGCGACCTGGTTGGCGACAGACAATCTAACTATTCGTGGGTCGCTCGGGTATCTGGATGCCACTTACGACGAGTTCGAATTTGAGGGAGTTGATCTTTCAAGTCTGGATATTCCGTTTGCGTCTGAAGTACAGGCAGGTGTTCAGGGAACGTACGTACAACCACTATCTAGTGGCGCGACGATTACCTATTACCTCTCTGCACATTATCAGGACGATGCGGAGATGAGCCCATTTGACCCGAATGCTGTGGGAAACAATGTCGTACGTCATCCGACGTATTCGCAGATGGAAGCTCGGACTTTGGTTGATTTGAATATTACGTTTACCGATGCCGATGAGAAGTACCACGCGACTCTCTTCGGCAAGAATCTGCTCGATGAAGAGTATCGTGTATCTGCTAACTCAGTGGGCGGCTTGTGGAACTTCACGCAATATGGTGCACCACTTCAGTGGGGTATTGAATTTGGTATGAAGTTCGACTAAATCTCGAAAGAGGTTGATGAAAAAGCGGATGCTATGCATTCGCTTTTTTTTGCACTTTTTTAGGCAGAGAAACTGTAGGAAAAAAAATGAGTTTTGGTGAGAACGAAAAGGTAAATCAGCAATTATTTCTTAAACAGGTTCCGACAGGTATCGCGGGCCCGGAAGATTTTGAAACTAAAGAATCACCCGCGCCAGAGTGCGGTAATGGGCAGGTACTGGTTGAATCTCACTACTTTGGTTTGGATGCTGCATTGCGTTTGATCGTCAGGGATTCAGATGAGTTTCTGTTCCGGGTCAGGCCGGGCGACCTGGTACGAGGCACTGCGGCTGGACGAGTGATTGAATCTAAACTTAGTGGTTATGAAGTGGGTGAGTACGTTCTTGCCTCGGGCGGTGTACAAAACTATATAGCGTGTGGGCCCGGTGAGCTGGAGCGCTGCGATGTGAGTCAGGCACCGCTTGAAGCATGGCTCGGCGGTTTCGGTGTATCTGGATTAACGGCCTACTTCGCGCTGATTAAAGAATGTAAGCCGCAACCGGGACAGACAGTCTTAGTGAATGGTGCCGCGGGTGCGGTCGGCTCTATTGCAGGTCAAATTGCAAAGCTCGCAGGTGCAACGGTCATCGGGCTAACGGGTAGCGAAGAAAAATGTGATTGGCTGGTTAATGAGCTGGGATATGACATTGCCATCAACTACAAAGATAGCGATTGGTACGATCAGCTTGTCACCGCGGCACCGGATAGGTTGGATTTTATCTTTGATAATGTTGGTGGCGAGGTCTTAGATTTAAGCCTAAAGCTTATAGCGATGCGCGGAACGGTCTTGCTGTGTGGCTCTACTTCTCAGTATGCGCAGGAAGAAATGCGCGGGCCTGACAATTATATATGGTTAGGCACGATGCGCGCCCGCATGCAGGGTTATGTCATTTTTGACTACATCGACCAGTATGAGGAAGCGCGAACGCAGATAGCTGGTTGGATTAAGGATGGAAAATTGAAGATACCATCTTTTGCATTCTCTGGTGATGTGTGTGATTTCCCTGAAGCGTTTAAGCAACTGTATGAAGGCAAAAACCTGGGTAAGATGGTGTTGAAACTGCCAGCCGCGATTTAGAAAAACAAAGGGGAAGTGCGCGCCCCCTTTGTTTAGAGTCGGTTTGTCGTAAGAGGAATTGATTAGTTACTTTCATACCGCTTAGCTGGCAACCGCCCGCCAATTGCGGCGAATGCAGTGTCAGCCATCACTTGATAACCCGCTGCATTAGGGTGCAGGCCATCCGCAGTTAAGTCCGCGCGCATTGCTGCCGGGTTCTCTGGATCTGCCAGTGCCGAGTCGAAGTCAATGACGGCGTTATACGCGCCACTGTCCCGTATCCATGCATTAATGGTCTGTCGCTTGGCTTCTGTGGTTGCATCGTTGTAACCAGGTAGTGCTGAGCCACCAGATGGGGTTAACGTGCCTCCGATAACGAACAATCCAGCCGCCTTTGCTATGCTAATGACCTGTTTGTGTCCTGTGATGATCGCTTCAGCAGAATTTACCGGCGTCGGAATGCCAAGAAACGATAGCATCACAGGCAATCCGATATCGTTAATACCTTCCAGGTAAATCAAGTGAGTGACGCCGGCTTGTGCTAATACATCGCGGTTGAGTCTTGCCGCAGGGTCTTCTTCAAGAAACGATGTAAGAACCTGGCTACCTGAGGTACCCAGATTAATCACACCTGCGGCTTTGCCTCCAGCGCTGATGGCATTGGATAACAGGTCTGGATAGCGAACATTGGTGTCGATCGGCTCATTGGGAGCAGCCATTTGATCGCCGTCAGTAATCGAGTCTCCGAGCGCGGCAATCACAGGCATTGGCCAATAGTTCGCAACATCGACACTGGCGAGAAAATGCCATGCGGTAGTTGTTGTTGCACTCTCCAGATCTGTATCGGCCGCCTGGTTGCCGGCTGCGATGTAGTTAGTTTGTAGTGCGCGGACATGGTAAGTCACCGGCGATCCAGAACCCGTCACATCTTCAGGTAAATAAGCACTGATGACGACTTCGGTATTATTTGCTACATCCATATCGACGGAGTCAGAGATAATTCGTGCGCCAGGCAGAATAGAAACGCTATTAGAGCCAGAGAAAGTGAGTTGCTTACCGGAGCGCTCGACGATGGCGGAACCACTATCTCGCAGGGCGACGTGTGCTTCGTTGATGATCAGCGGTGTCGTACCAAATTCATTGCTAAACGAGACTCGAACCATCCTGCCAGCTTCACTAATACGCACTATCTGGCGCAAGGTGGTGTTGTTAATGTTATCGAGTGGTGCGTCGAACGCCGTAATCCTCTTGTTGGCTGTCGCCCAGGTAGCGGTCCAATGTGCCGGTTCCAGATTATCCATCCACCGGTTTCCCGCATGTGCGAATAAAGGCAGGACCAGCGCAAAGGCCAGCGCGGTGCTAAATTTATTTTTATTTTTATTTTTCATACTTTCTGCTGAGTTTTACACGAGTGCTGTATAGAACTCAGATTAACGTCCCCAGACTCTGATAAAAGGAGCTCTGATAAAAGTAGCCTTCACTAAAGCAGCCCTGATAAAAGCCGCCTGGATGTTAGGCGGCACGACTAATGAGCATTATTGTTGCCTGGCCCACTGTCGCGCTTCATCGGACGCTACCCATTGCAGCGCGTTCTTCAACAATCGTCGAAACCCAGTGTTTTCAAATGCGCCAGGGCTGTCACCGATGTCAGAGGCAACGACGGGGCTGTTTTCAGCAGCGTTGGCCCAAACAACGAGATTGCTGCCGCTTGGGTGAGTCCAGCCTTCCTGCTGTTCTGCTGGGGCCATGGGTGGCGCGGTAAAATTACTGGATACATATTCATAATCGCTGCGCATCAGTGGCAGCACATTCGCTTCAAAATTGTCCGATTTAATGTATATCTCATCGGCGACTGTGAAGCCGCTTTCCAGTCCCGCGGTAACAGGATGTGAGGCGTCGATGGGGCTTAGTGTGAAGCTTGGGTTGGGGAGTGGGCCGTGACCACCTGCGTAGCCGGAGCCGGGCACCGTGTCCCCAAATACTTCGCCTTCCGTTAGCATAAAGGAGGAGCCGTGTATCTGGCGCCATAGGGGCCAGTCTGGCCAGCTGCAGGTTGCATGATTTAACATAACGATTCCTTTTCCGCTCGCGACTAAGGCTTCGATAGATTGCCGATAATCATCCGTGGGCTGCCCCGTATCGTTGGAATCATCGTGCACCAGTCCTGCATTGGCGATACCAGACATGTCGTAGAATAGAACGGCGTCAAAACGCGCAACATTTTCTGGTCTCAACATGACCTGCGCGGCAGGTTGTTCGACAAGTGTGGTGACAATATCCGCGTCTTCCGCAAACATAGCGAGGAAGGCATCGTGATTGTAGGCGTGACCTTTACTGACAATAAGCACATTGGTCTGGGACAACTTGGCTCTCCTTAATTAGTGTTTGTTTGATATGTTCGGGTTGGTAATAAGCAACTGTCAAAGTGATGGTCAGCGTCACAGAGCGGCCTGTTCTCGTCTTTTATCCCTGCGTATAAAAGCCGCCCGGATCTTCTCAAGACGAGCAGCTGAAATCGGATAACGCCAAATAAAGCAAAGGGCAGTAGCGTAGAAAATCCAGGGTGGTATCACGTATAACCATGCCAGGGCCTGAATCTCTTCCGGACTATTACCACCTTTTGGATCGAATCCCATTATTTCCAGAAGGGGTAGTGATATGCCCAATGCGAGGGCACCCACCATTTTTGATCCTAGTGACCAGATCGCAATGTATGACCCGGCGATGTTTTCACTGGTTTTCCGTGATGCTATTTCAATGACATCGGCCTTCATTGACATCGAGAGTGCGCCAAAGTTACCACCAGCGACGCCGTACAATGCAAGGCAGATGAAAAATCCGCTCAGGTCTCCAGGACCTAGTAACAAAAATGAAGGTGTCACAATGACAAATAGCACTCCGCCTATGATCCAGGTGGGTTTCTTGCCTATTCTCTCTGCGACGATGACCCAGAAGGGTAGAGAAATCACATTAGCGCCGAAATAACCGAGTAGTATCGCTTGGGTTTGCCCCTCTGCTTCGACTACGAAAGTTGCAAACAACATAAAAATAGCAGATCCCCAACCTGTTCCTAGTGACATCAGCATAAAGCCGAAAAACAGCAGCATGAAGGAGCCATTCGAGAACATGTCTTTTGCGTGCTTGAGCACGGGCGCCTTTGGCCTGGGGTAGGCCTCTCTTTCCGGGATTTTCCAGAGTGTAATGGTGATTAGAACGGGTAACGCAACCAGGGCCATCGACCCAATGATGGTTAATCCTTCCTTGGGCAGGCTGCCATAGCCGGTGATCTCACCTGCTACCACGGGTACGGTGAGAACGCTGACATTGCCAAGGAAACCGAATGCCTGGCGCCAGCCAGTGATTTGGGTTCGCTCATTGTAGTCATCTGAAAGTTCTGCACCCCAGGCATAGTAGGGGATGTTGATCATGGTCCAGCCGAGCCATAGCAAGACTGCCCAGACAAGCAGGTGCATGGTGCCAATAGGCATTTCATTTAGCACGGTTGGATTAAACAGCTGGAATGCGGAGATCATCATCAGGAAGGCGCCACCCGCCATCCATGGTTTACGCCTGCCGAACTTTCCGGGTGTTCTGTCGCTCAGGTAGCCGATCAGCGGATCGGTAACCACGTCAGAAATTCTGGCCAGCATCAGAATCAGGCCGACTTCTGTTAGAGAGAGACCAAAATCCTTTGAATAAACGAGTGGTAGATATAGGCCCACGGGAATAGAGCCGAGGTAGACAGCGTACTCCGGCAGCGCAAATAACATGAGTGTTGATCGCCTCAGTGGGCGGGGAGACTCTTCCTTCGACATGGAATTAGATTAACTGTATTACACTACAAAAACTAGCTGGCTTGATGCAAAACATGCCTTTGATTTTGTCAGTTGTACCTGTTCGCCCGCGCGCCGCCGCCTGGTTCATCGCGTCCCTAATTGCTGCTGCGAGCTTACTTCGATGAAAACGTTGTTGTGGAAACCACCAGCCAATCCAGGTTTACCGTTGAATCCGGATGACCTCACTTGAGATTTAGGAAGGGTGCTGATCAAAGAAGATCCAGGCATGGGGAATGTATTGCGTCACTCAGCACGGATCAGCTTTGAAATACTGAACGTGCGGGCTGTGGGTGACACGGGTATGGCCAGAACCTATACGCTAGTACTCGATTCGATTGCTGTGATTCGTATTACAGAGGTTTTAATACCAGGTGGTTCTAGGTGGTCAGCCGAGGAGTCTTTCCGTCAGATGTTTTTGATCGGCGGCACTAATGCCGACTTCTTCAAGATAACCGGACATGCCGCCATAGTGGGTGTCGATTTCTTCAAAGGCGCCCAGAAGATACTCAGCGCGAACGCCTGACATGACCTTGATGATCTCATCATCGATTTTGCCGCTTATCCCCTGATCTTTGAGGTTTTGGAGCATTCGGGTTCGCATTCGTTCGAAAAGGTCACCGGATTCATTAGTCACCAGGTAGTCGTGCATCACTGTATCGTGGTCAACACCCAGCAGGGTCAGAATGATGGCAGCGCCGAACCCGGTTCGATCCTTGCCTGCTGAACAGTGCAGCAGAAACCCCTTGTCGGTCGATACCAGCTCTTTCATTAGCTTTTTATAAGCTTCCACATGGTCACGAGCGATTTCGCGGGTAACTCTCGCCATAAATTCAGCGAACTGATCGGGTGATGGCCTCTGCGTCTCTTTGCTCGCGGTTTCCTGAAATTGAGTGGAACTGCCGGGCCAGATTGGGATATGCACCCGGCAGGCGAATGGACCACCTTCAGGGGTAGGAGAAGTCTCAGCTTCTTCATGGCTGCGTAAATCGCAGATCACGCCAATATCCAGCTTGGCAAAGTCATCGAAAGCATGATCAGGTATATCGTTCATCGCGCCGCAACGAAAAAGCAGGCCTTCCTTGACGGTTTGCCCATGGTGGGTTTTGTAACCACCGAAGTCCCGCAGGTTAATACTGCCTTCTAGTTTGATGAAGCGGCGTGGATGTTCAGTATTTGAGCGAGGGGTAGAGTTCATGGGCGCTACAGTATCAGCTTTAGATGAAAACCGGTTAAAGATCAGTGCAAGTGATCACGTTACTGTTTGGCTGCTTTCTCTGCTTCGTCTTTGGCAATTTCATTGCCGGTAGCTTGTTCCACCTTTGGCATAGTTTGCGCGTGGTTCCCGGCAGCCCATTGGTAGCTTTCACGTCGATTGTCGTTCCTGCTCTGGAATTGCGGTGCGACGTAGCGCGCAAATAACTCGTAGCTTCGCTTCGTTGCGGTCCAGTCCGCCCAGTTATGCGCCATGTGCAGGAATGTCCCAAAGCCTCCGGACTCTGTCTCGAGTCTCTGAATCTGGTCGATCGCGTCATCGGGTGTCCCGATCACAGCCAGCCCGCTGGCAACAAGGGCTTCTGCCGGGTCTTCACCCATGGGCGCGATAGGCAGCGCTGCAACATCCTTAAAGTAGGTAATCCATTCGTTAAGCCCAAAGCGAACGTTATTCATGGCTTCCTCTCTGGTTTCGGCAATATGCATCGGGCCAACCAATGACCATGCATTACGGTTGACTGGCTGCGAATGTTCGGTTGCCTTACGCGCGTAGATTTCCCAGTTGGCGGCGAGTGCGTTAAACCCGCCGGTGGTGGTTGCTCCAACGGAAAGGAGCCCCACACCATGTATACCCGCAGCCCTAGCGCCACTTGGTGATACCTGTGATGCAACTGCCATTTCCACCGAGGGTTTTGAGTAGCTCTGCAGTTGAAGCCGCGCTTCGTCCAATTCGAACCAGTCAGTCTTTCGGGTAACCGTTTCGCCACGTAAAAGAGGAACCAAAACCTCTATGGCCTGGAGCATCATGTCTCTTTGCTTCAGGGTATCGATTCCCATCATCTGGCCATCCGAGGGGAGTGCACCCGGGCCCATGCCGAATGCGACGCGGCCGCGGGTCATATGATCCAGCTGCATAATGCGATCAGCCAGGATCAATGGATGATGGAAGGTCAGTGAAGAAACGCCCGTGCCAAAACGAATATATTTAGTCTGTGTTGCGGCCTGTGCAATGAATACTTCTGGCGAAGCAATGATTTCCATGCCTCCAGAATGGTGCTCACCGATCCAGGCGTAGTCATATCCAAGATCGTCCAGGTAACTGACCAGTTGTAGGTCACGTTCTAGAGCCCGGGTTGGATCTTCCTTCAGACCATGAAAAGGGGCGAGGAAGATACCGAATTTCAGATTAGGTCGGATCATGAGATACTGGCGGTTCGACAGGGCCCATTATTCTGGTAGGCAGGGGGCTTGCTGTCAATAATGAGTCAGCTAATGAAATAGGGTGAAATTCAATGAGTGTTATGTCCGCAACCAGTGCGATTGACGACCGCATCAGTACAGAATTTGTAACGGCCAATGGTCTTAGGTTTGAAGTTGATATGTGCGGGGATCAGTCCAGCAACAAGCTGGCGATTTGCCTGCATGGATTTCCTGAACACTCCGTATCCTGGAGAAACCAGCTCCCGATGCTCGCAGAGCTTGGCTACAAAGTATGGGCTCCGAATATGAGGGGTTATGGTAATTCCTCCATTCCCCCGGACAAGAAAGATTACGCGATCGAAAACCTGCTGGCTGATGTGGCTGCATTGATTGATGCTGCCGAATGTGAGGAAACGATCTTATTGGCGCATGATTGGGGCGCCGTGATTGCATGGTATTTCTCCATTCGAGAGATCAGGCCCCTGTCGAAACTGGTGATTTGTAATGTGCCGCACCCTGCTGCCTCCTTTGCACGGGCGGGATGGGCGCAACTGAAGAAATCCTGGTACATCTTTTTTTTCCAGATCCCCGGGTTGCCTGAGTGGCTCATTGGTAGACGTGGAAATGCGATGGGAGAGATGATCAAGGCCTCAAGCACAAGGCCCGAAATGTATTCTCAGGAAGTCATTAACCTGTACTCACAAAATGCTGCTCGTCCTGGCGGACTAACCGCCATGATTAACTATTACAGGGAGCTTTTCTTCGGTGGCGGTGCCAAGCGCCAGAAGGACCAGGGCTTTCCTATTATAGAAACGCCAACCCTCATGTGCTGGGGGGAAGATGACATGGCGCTAACCAAGGAAACGACCTACGGAACTGACAAATGGGTTCGAGACTTCACGATCAGATATCTGCCTCGAATCTCACACTGGGTCCAGCAGGATGCGCCCTTAGAAGTGAACGCGATGATCAAGGCTTTTGTTAACGGCGACCCCGTGCCGAACATGAAGTGGGAAGCAAAGCTGGTTGATCCGGATTAATTCAAATGCTGCTCAAAGATACGTTCCAGAATGTTCTGTGAACGTACCTCCTCAAGCCATTGGTTGACTTCGAGTCTGAGGGCAGGGTCCTTTGGCATCATGTAGCCTTTTTCCTGGTAAGTCAGTGTCTCTCCAGGCATTGACCCACAGAGTTCTGGATGCAGGTTTGCCTGAAGCCTAACCTCAATGCTGTCCGTGATCATGAGGTCAGCATTACCCTTGATGATCTCATCAAAAATGGTCCGGTTATCCTGGTGAAGAATTTTCTTCGCCTGTTTCAGTTTGGCGTCAATGAAGCGCTCATTTGTGCCTCCCGGGTTCACGATCGCGCGTACGCCGGGCTGATCAATCGCTTCAAGAGAGCTGAATTCGCGCACACGCGAACATGAAGTGATCGGTGATTTTCCGCCAACATGGTAAGGGGTTGAGAAATAGGCATGCTGCTGGCGGGCAGGAATGATGGAAACGCCGCTCATCGCTATGTCAAATAAGCCGGCGGCAAGGTCATTCATCAATGTGGGCCAGCTGGTCTTGATGAAGACCAGTTCCACATCAAGGCTCTCGGCAAGGTTAAGCGCCAGATCAATATCAACACCTGTAAACGACAGGCCATCCCCGGAGTAGGAGAACGGTGCATAGTCTCCCGTCGTGCCTACTCGTAACCGGCCGCTGTCCATAACCTGTGTGTGCCGGTCGGGGTACGTTGTGACGCTTTTAAGCGCGTTAAAAACGCTCTGGTGCGCGCCTTCTGATAGGCAGTCAATCGGCAAGTCCTGACTGAATAACCTGTTGAACAACTTCCTGTCGTTTGTTTTTTCCGCCAGTCGACTGGTGATTTCGCTTCCCAGGAGGATGAGCTTTGGCCTGACGATAGCCACAAGGTCCTCTGCGGATTCAGGTGCTTGCCCTGCGGCCCAGCGATCGAACCAGCACTGCTGGATATCTTTTGCAGCCTCAATCTGTGACCAGAAAAATGCACCGCTGGAGTCAGTGGTGATGCCGTATTGCAGGCCGTCGTCCACTGCTTTGCTGATAACGAAGGCTTCCCTTTCCGGCACTGCGATCGGTTGTTCGTTGATCCATTTGTAAGCCGCAACCTGCTCCATTAACGACAGTCGCTGGTTGATTAAACGGTACAGCATTTCATCCGCAAGAAGCGTGGAGGGCTCAAGTAACAGCAGGAACAGCAGCAGACGTATCATGGGCTAATCGTTCTCAAATAGTTCGTACTTTTTCAAGTATCCGCGTAGCTGGTGGTAAGTGACACCTAGCGTTTCGGCCGTTTTTTTCTGGTTGAATTGAGACGCTGAAAGAGCTTTCTGAATAAGATCGATTTCGTAATCCTGGACTGTCTGCTTAAAGTCTAGCGGAAAGCTATGTCGATTCGGTTCGGCTGACTTTGGGCTGCCGGCGTTGGTTTTATCTCTTGAACCAGTGGGCCTGAAAATAGAATCGAATGGATCCAGGGTAATCACATCAACAGGCGTCCCATCGTCTGGGGCGCGATAAACGCTTCGTTCTACCACGTTTTTAAGTTCGCGAATGTTGCCGGGCCATTGGTGGGCAAGTAATGTTGCAATGGCCATATCTGAAAACCCTGGGAAGAATTCCATGCCAAGATCACTTGCCATGGTGAGGGCAAATTGTTCAGCCAGAAGAATAATATCTTCAGCGCGCGCTCGTAGTGGTGGCAGCGTTATGACATCAAATGCGAGTCGGTCAAGCAGGTCCTCGCGAAACCTTCCCGCATTCGCGAGGCTCGGAAGATCTTCATTGGTGGCGGCTATTAGACGTACATCAACGTTCAGCGTTTTGCTGCCGCCAACACGCTCGTACTCACCGTATTCTATTATTCGAAGCAATTTTTCCTGGACCAGGGCAGAAGTCGTTGCCAGTTCATCAAGGAAAAGTGATCCCTTGTCTGCTCGCTCGAATCTCCCCTGGTGCATTTTGGTTGCGCCGGTGAAAGCACCGGCTTCGTGACCAAACAGCTCAGTCTCCAGCAAAGATTCACTGATCGCTGCACAGTTCATTTTCACGTATTCCTGATCCCAGCGGCTTGAAAGGTAGTGCAGGCGAGCGGCGATGAGTTCCTTGCCCGTTCCGCGTTCACCAACTATTAATATGGGCTTATCAAGCGGTGCTACCTGGGACACATGGTCCAGCACCTCTAGAAACGAGGGCGCTTCACCAAGCAGTCGTTCGGAATGTTGTCTGTTATTCATAGGGATAAAGCTTCAATTCGAGATTAGATTATGGCGTATGTGGTGACATTTTCACTAATTGTTGGCTAGATTCACCACATTGCGCGGTGCCAAATAGTGATGAACTTGCTCGCTGAATAAAAAACGAATAAAAACAGTAGGTTGAGATAACCCCTGGAGTTGGCACGAATGTTGGAACAGTTATGTCACGACAAGATTCTTAAGAAATCAACATGAGGTAGACAAGATGGGTATATTTTCGAGATTCACCGATATTATCAACTCGAATATCAATTCAATTCTGGATAAAGCAGAAGATCCTGAAAAGATGGTTCGCCTGATCATTCAGGAAATGGAAGAAACTCTGGTAGAGGTTCGGACACAGTCGGCCAAACTCATTGCTGATAAAAAAGAACTGAGTCGGCGGGTTGAGAGATTGCATCTTGAAGCCGAGGACTGGGAAAGCAAAGCTGAGGTCGCGCTGAGCAAAGGCAGGGAAGACCTGGCGCGGGCGGCGCTTAAGGAAAAGTCATCGGCAGAAGAGGCGACGATGGCACTGGAGACTAATCTTGAGGTGATAGACATTAATCTTGATAAATTGTCCGGAGACATAGGCTTGTTACAGCAAAAACTGGGAGATGCCAAGACTCGCCAGAAGGCGCTGATCGTCAGGAGCCGCACAGCTCAGAGCAGAATGGGCGTAAAACGGCAGCTGCATGATGTTGATATTGATGAGGCGATGAGTCGATTCGATAGATACGAACGCAAAATCGACGATCTCGAAGGCGAGGTTGAAGCCTACGACCTGGGGCAGAAAACCTTGTCTGATGAAATTGGTGAGCTTGAAAATGATGAGAGAATCGACGAAGCGTTAGCCAGGCTAAAGGCTAAAATGGCTCAACCCGGCACTCAAGCTGAATCTGAATAATCTGAATTGGGGTAAAGAATGGACGGTATTGTTGTGGCATTTTTCGTGCCGGTAGTGGTCTTCCTGCTGGTGGTGGCGCCGATCTGGATTATTGTCCACTACAAGTCGAAGGCTAATGTGGTCAACGGGCTATCGTCAAGTGAGAGAGCTGAACTGGATGAGATGATAGAGGTTGCCAACAAGATGGCTGCGAGGATTGAAACACTGGAATCCATCCTGGATGTTGAAAGCTCGGGATGGAGAGAAAATCAAGACGCTTGAGCGGTGCGGCTAAGTGATTGTTTGAGCAATTTGGTCAGAGGTAGAGGGCGATAAGTTGAGTAAAGACAAACGAGATGCAGAGCGGGCTGCCAGAAGAGCCAAAAGATTGGCTGAGCGTGCCGAGGAGCGAGCGAGTCGAAAGGAGAGGCAGGCCGAGCGTGCGGCGGAGCGCGCAGAGCGACTGGCACAGAGAGCCAATCGTCGTCCGGGTCGTGAAAAGGAACTGGATAAATCTATTGCGGATCTGGTTGATGAAGTCACTCAAAAAGCAGAACAGTGGATTGATGACCGGACCAGGCGCATGGTTGATTCCCCGGATGAAAAACGTGAAATAGAACGGGTTGCATCGGAGGCGGAGAAGGCAAGGAAAGAGGCTGAAAATGCGCGGTATAGCGCCGATCAGGCAGGCAGAGCAGCCGAAGAACTGAGTCAGTACGAGGAGTCCCTTGGTCTTGACTCAGGTTTTGACGATCTTTTTGAAGATGTCGAACAGCCGCGCAGAAGAACGCGGGGCGGAGCCAGGAAAGCCGGGCGAAAGGCGCGTGTAGAAAGGCAAAGCCACTGGCTTGCATGGGTTTATGATGCATTGCCTAGAAGTCGTTCCAGGGCACGCAGACGGAAAAGCGCCCACCTATATAGAGATCGTCAAAGAAAGAAAATCTGCGGCGTATGCGCCGGTGTAGCAGACTATGTTGGTCGACCGGCCTGGGAGATCAGGTTGTACGCGGTGTTTGGGGTGATATTCATACCCTCTGTGGTGATTCCAAGCTACTTCATCACCTACTTTCTGATGGAAGACAAGCCTTACTACAGGCGGGTAACCGACCGTTTCGAAGAGGGAATAGACGGCCGGGATTCGGAGTATGATGATAGGGAGTCGCGGAAACGAAACCGACCTGGGGAGCGCCAGTTTCATGGGTCGAACGATTTGTCAGAGAAGGATTCTGCAATGAGTAATGTCCAGGCAATGAAAACGGCGAAGAACAAGTTTTCCGATATTGAGCAGAGGCTGAGGCAGATGGAAGGTTATGTAACTTCCTCGCGATTTGAGCTGCAGCGTGAATTTCGCAAAATCTCCGGAGAGGACTAGATCGTGCCGATTGAGGTTAGGGATGTTTCGCGATTCGACCAGGTTCGCTTCAGGGGCCCCGGTGCGCTAAAGGTCACACAAACCAATGAAGAGTCTCTGAGAGTTCATGCGCCTGCATACGTCATCAAGCACATCATTTCCGAAGTAAAAGATGGTGTTCTTTATGTCGGATATAAAAGTCCTAAAGTGACTCCGCTTCGAGTATTGAAAGAAGTCATCTCTTTTGAGCTAGGCATGAAAGACATCCGGGAGATCTCTGTGACAGGAAGTGGCGCAGTGATCGTGCCGGACCTTGACAACGATACAGTCCGCGTTGAGATAAACGGTTCCGGTAAAGTGAACCTGGGGCACCTGACGGCTGACAATTTCAGGGCTACTATTCAAGGGGCGGGTCACATACGGGTCCAGGGTGATGTCGAAACGCAATCGATTGTCGTCAATGGCACCGGCAGAGTCATGTCAGATCACCTGGTCAGCGATTTTGCGCATGTGATACTAAACGGCTCAGGAAAAGTTTCAATGACCGTCAGCGATGAGCTGAACGTTGTGATTAATGGTAGCGGCGAAGTTTCCTACGGCGGATTTCCAGACATCACTAAAGCGATCACCGGTTCGGGTGCTCTAACGCGCAGGCGCAGGGTGAAGGATCGATCTACTGCAGGAGAAGATCATGGCTAGTTCAATGTGGGTTGCGATTGCTGTGATTGCCGTGGTTTCAATCATAGGAAGAACAGTCGTTGCGATCATCAAGGCTCCAAATTCGGGAGGTAAGTTCAAATCCAGAATGGAGGACCTTGAAGATCAGGTTCATGATCTGGAGACCGATTTGCAGGATGCTCGAAACAGGGTCGAAGTGCTGGAAAAAATCGTCACCAGTGAGAAATACGACTTGGGTCGTGAGATCGACGATCTCCCGTCAAACTAGGGTCAGGCACTGAAAGAAAAAACAATCTGTTGGTTGTTAGGGGATGCAGGTAGTGCCACCGTAAACTCAGGATCCAGTGCCGAAATTAGCTGCCTCCAGAAAGAGCACGCAACATCGTTATTGGGAAGCACAGCGGCTCGCCAGTTCCCTGGGAAATAACCAAACACTTCTTTTATTGCACTGCTTGCAACTGAACGCTCACGAAATGCAGGGAGAATATAGAGCTCTGCGATTTCTGTTATAGAAGTTCCGTCAGCTGGGTCCAGGTCTTCGCGCACGAGCAGAAAACCAGCTGCTTCGTTGTTTAGGTAGATGATAAAAGGGTGGCGGTCCGGTTCTCTCCAGTAAAAATCAAGATAGGGGTAATTGTATTGCCCTTCAGCGTTCTTCTCGATAGACGCGAATTGGGAGAGTTCAGCCAGATAAGACTGGAGCTCGGCCGTGATCCAACACCGATGATCCGAAGAAGCGGGCGCGAGCTTTACTGTCATTTCCCAGGGCCGGCCACTAGCTCAACGACCCTGTCGGGGTAATCACTGAAAAGCCCGTCGACTCCGTAGTCGATCATTCTGAGAATGTCAGTGTTTGAATTAACGGTGTAAGCCAGAACCTTGTAACCGCGTGAGTGGGCATCTTCGACCAGTGACCGGCTGACCTCTCCTTTGTTGAAGTTAACTGACCAGGCGCCTAATCGCTCAGCCCTGTCCCACATATCGGGCAAGAGCTTCGCGAACAATGCGCCGCGAGGATAGGCCGGGTCTGCCATTTCAAGTTCCTTGTGATTGAAGGAAGAGAGCAGGAAGTCACGAGGGTTCCATTCGGTGAGGCAATACCTGCTTAGAAGGTCGCTGACTGGTTTGGCGGTAGCGGGCCCTTTCAGCTCGATATTGATCCTGCAACGCCTATCAACCAGGTCAATCACTTCTTGCAGTGTTGGGACCGAATGTCCACCCCCTGCGTCAAGTGCCCTTATTTCATCGAAACTGAGTTCTGAGACAAGACCCTTGCCATTAGTGGTCCGGTCGACTGATTTATCGTGAATGACAAGAAGTTCACCGTCCACATGATAAACATCCAACTCCACCCAATCGCAGCCGACATTAATGGCATGTTCAAACGAGGGTAGGGTGTTTTCAGGCAATAGTCCTTTCGCGCCGCGGTGTCCGATACACAATGTTGATGGCATTTAGTAGGTTCCTGCTTCAATGTACATACTATACCCCGTACAATCCCGCTATGAGTTATCAGGTTCTCGCCAGGAAGTATCGCCCCGCATCATTTCAGGATCTTGAAGGACAGGAGCATGTCCTTCAGGCACTGGTTAACGCGCTAGATAATCAACGGTTACATCACGCCTATCTATTCACCGGTACCCGGGGCGTCGGTAAAACCACCATCGCCAGAATCCTGGCCCGATGCCTTAACTGCGAATCTGGTTTGACGTCGGTACCTTGCGGTGAATGTAATACCTGTCTTGAAATATCAGAGGGACGCAGTGTAGACCTGATCGAGGTGGATGCAGCGTCACGGACAGGTGTCGATGATATGCGCGAACTGCTCGATAACGTTCAGTACATGCCGACTGTCAGCAGATTCAAGATATACCTGATCGACGAAGTCCATATGCTGTCGCGTCACAGTTTCAACGCGATGCTTAAGACCCTTGAAGAACCGCCGGAACATGTCAAGTTTCTGTTCGCGACCACCGACCCCAAGAAGCTTCCTGTGACGGTGCTTTCGCGTTGCCTGCAATTCAATCTGAAGAATCTTTCGCCGGAACAGATCGTCCACCATATGGGTGTCGTTCTTGATAAGGAATCCATTGACTATGACGAGACTGCGTTATGGCAGCTAGGTCACGCAGCGGATGGCAGCATGAGGGATGCCTTGAGCCTGGCTGACCAGGCGATCGCATTTGGAGGTAACGAAGTTAGGGATGGGTCTGTAAAATCCATGCTCGGGTCGATCGATCATCAGGAAGTCTATGACCTGATTGACGCGGTGATTGCGGAAGATGGCGCGAGGCTGCTCGAAAAAATTGCCGCGCTATCAGAGTTTGCGCCGGATTATGCGGCGCTGCTCGATAATATTCTGGCTGTACTTCACAGGGTTGCCATTGCACAGGCTGTTCCGGATGCTGTAGATAACGCGCAGGGGGACCGGGAACTGGTCTTGGCCGCAGCGCAGCAGGTATCTGCGCAGCAGGTTCAATTGCTCTACCAGATAGGCCTGATCGGGCAACGGGATATGCCTCTTGCGCCCATGCCACGAATCGGATTCGAAATGGTGCTTCTGCGGATGATGTCCTTCACGCCGGAAGGCCCGGGTCCTGAATCAGGAACGGGGCCAGATTCAGGATCAAGACCAGGACCAGGATCAAGATCAGGATCAGGGAGCGATGCTCCAAGCGAAGCACCCGCTTCCAGGGCATCACCCGTCGCAGGACTGGTCGCTGCGATTAGTGGTGATAGCGCAGTACCGAAAGCAGCAGCGCCGGTGCCTTCTACATCGATATCTGCATCAGCATCAGCTTCAGCGACATCTATGGTGACTTCGCCAGCGCTTCCTCAATCAAAAACCAGGCAGTCTGCGCCACCGCTAAAAGTCGTTAGTGAGATCGTGAAAAACGATCCTGTCGAAAAGGATCGATCAGGGAAGCGCCTGCTAGAATCGATCCCTGAGCAAGTCACCAAACCTGAAACTAAACAGGCACCTTTTGTCGCACCTCAAGAGCCTCAGCGAAACGAAGAGCCTCAGCGAAACGAAGAGCCTCAGCGTGATCAAGAGCCTCAGCGAGACAAAGAGCCTCAGCGAGACAAAGAGCCTCAGCGAGACAAAGAGCCTCAGCGAGACAAAGAGCCTCAGCGAGACAAAGAGCCTCAGCGAAACGAAGAGCCCGCTCCGGAATTTTCCCCTGCAAATTGGGCTGAGATACTTGGAGCGCTCTCACTCTCGGGGGTTGCAGCCTCTCTGGCAGCGAATTGCGAGCTCTATAGTACAAATGATCACCAATGTGTTCTAAAGCTTAGTGAAAATCATGCCAGTCTCTGGAATAAAACCTATGAGAGTCGCATTGCAGAGGCCCTGGGCCGATTGTATGGCCAGGAAATAAAAGTATCGATCGAGGTCGGTGCGCCCAGCGTGGAAACGCCTGCTCAGGGTGCTGAGCGTGAGAAACAGCAGAGTCTCGCCCAGGCAGTTGCTGACATTCAGGGTGACCAGCACGTCCAGCAGTTAATAGAAAGTTTCAACGGCAAGCTGGATCCTAAGAGTATTGCGCCACTCGGCAACTAATTTTAATCAGCAACGATTTATTAAGATCTATTTATTAAGATCTGGGAGTAACAACGATGGCGTTAGGTGAGGGGCTGGGTGACTTGATGAAACAGGCCCAACAAATGCAGGAACGAGTTCAGAAACTGCAAGAAGACGTTGCGAAGACGGAGGTGACTGGCGAGTCAGGCGCTGGTCTGGTAAAGATTACGATGACGGGAAGGCACGATGTACGGAAGGTTAATATCGATAGTAGCCTGCTGGGTGAGGCCAAGGATGTCCTGGAAGACCTGATCGCCGCGGCCATGAATGATGCAGTTCGCCGTGCAGAGAAAAACCAGCAAGACAAAATGTCTGAATTGACAGCCGGTATTCCTCTGCCACCTGGATTCAAGTTGCCATTCTCTTAAAATGAAAGAACAGACACTAATCGAACAGGTCATTGACGCATTTCGGTGTTTACCGGGCGTAGGGCCAAAAAGCGCACAGCGAATGTTGCTGCACCTGTTAGAGCGGGATCGGGAAGGTGGTCGCCACCTCGCGCGGATTCTCAGCGAAGCGATAGACAAGATTGGTCACTGCAAATCCTGTAGAAACCTGACCGAAGCTGAGATGTGTGAAATCTGCAGTGATGGAAATAGGGGATCCACCATAATGTGCGTTGTCGAAGCGCCATCGGACGTGATCGCCATAGAGCAATCCCTCAGTTACCGCGGCCAGTATTTTGTGCTGATGGGGACTCTCTCTCCAATAGATGGGCGGGGACCTGATGAAATTGGTATTGATCACCTGATCAGGCGGTGTGAGTCAGGTATCCAGGAAATTATCCTGGCTGTGTCATCCACCGTTGAAGGGGAAGCTACTGCCCATTACATCGCTGAAGCATTAAAACCGCTGAATATAACAATCAGTCGTCTTGCACAGGGTATCCCGCTTGGCGGTGAACTTGAGTACGTCGATGGAGGCACGCTGTCTCATGCTTTTGAAGGCAGGAAAAGTATCTAAAAAAGGAATCAAGAAGTGGCACCAGAGTATCGCTATATCGACACGGATGAACAACTTCAGGAAGTTGTGGAAGCGTGTCTCGAAGTATCTGTCATCGCACTCGATACGGAGTTCGCCAGATTCAACACCTATTACCCGATAGTCGGGCTAATCCAGATATACACTGGTGCAGCCTGTTTCCTGATTGATCCGTTAAGTGTTTCCAGTATAGAGCCGCTCAAAGCTGTTATGGAGGAGCGTTCGCTGCTCAAGGTGCTGCACGCCTGTTCGGAAGATATGGAAGTGTTCCAGTATGCTTTGGGTCTGGTCCCCTCGCCGGTCTATGACACGCAAATCGCAAGTGCGGCTTTGGGCGTTGGTTTTTCAGTGGGGTATCAGGCATTGGTTGCACATTACCTGGATATCAGTCTGTCGAAAGATCAGACTCGGTCAGACTGGCTGGCAAGGCCGCTGACCACCAGTCAGCTGGATTATGCTGCACTCGACGTCATTCATTTGCTGGCGGTCTACAAGGTCCAGCTTGAAGCGCTGGAAGGTGGACCGAAGCTTGGTTGGGTCGAAGCAGAGTCGCTGGGGCTCGGACAGGGTATTCCGACGGTTGCAGCGCCGGAAGACAGTTACAAAAAGTTCAAAGGCTTGTGGCAATTGAACCGAATGCAATTAAACCTGCTGAAGGCTTTGTGTTCCTGGCGCGAAATCACTGCCCGCAAAGAAGACATTCCCCGGAATCGGGTCGTGGACCAGAAGTCCCTGGTGTTAATCGTGAAGGAAGAAATAACTAGCATGCAGGGGTTTCAGAACGGAGCAGGCATGACGTCACGACAGGTTAGGAAATACGGCGACCAGATCCAGGTTATTCAAGCTGAAGCGAAACTGGTGTCTGAGGCGGATTGTCCTGAAATTTTTGTTCGAACCGATGCGCCAATTAACAATAAAAAACTCAAACGGTTGAAGCAGGTGGTTGAAGAACGCGCGTTGAGTCTCTCGGTTGCCCCGGAGCTGCTGACAAAACGCAGGCACCTTGAAAAGCTTATTCGATCGGAAGATGCACAGGGTCAGTATCATTTGCCGGACGAACTCGGTGGTTGGAGAGAGTCTGTTATAGGTGAGGCTTTGCTGGCTGAGCTGTCGGAACCCGGTTCATGAAGATTGCCTGTGATGTCTATAAGAGCGTCAATAAGGAAAACTATTATTTGTATGTGTTGGCGGACCAGGGTGTTGAACATGTTCCAGAGGCGCTTCGGCAGCAGTTAGGACAAGTGAAAATCGCGTTGAGTCTTGAGCTGACGGAAGAAAGAAGCCTGGCTAAAGAAGATCCTGTGGTTGTCATGGCTAACCTGAAAGAGCGCGGCTACCACCTGCAGTTGCCTCCTGCAGAGCATCACCAACGTGGCTGAATTCTGGAAAGAGAAGTCCATCTTTGACATGTCAGCCCAAGAATGGGAATCCCTCTGTGATGGCTGCGCTCGCTGTTGCCTGCACAAGCTTGAGGATGAAGAATCCGAAGAGGTTCACTACACGTCAGTAGTGTGCCAATACCTGAATGAAGACAAATGTGCCTGTACCCGATACGAGGAGAGGACAATACTTGTGCCGGATTGCATCCAGTTGACTCCCGTCGGTGCGCTCGACTACGGATGGCTACCAACTACCTGTGCATATCGGCTGGTCGCTGAAGGCAAGGACCTGGAATGGTGGCATCCGCTCGTTTCGGGTTCACAGGAGACAGTTCACGAGGCTGGAATTTCAGTTAAGGAGAAGTGTATCTCGGAGTTGTACGTCCATCCTGATGCTATGGAAGATCACATTATTACCTGGGTGAAGCAGGATCAGGGTGAAAAAGAGTGAATGAGTTTATCGGCGATTATCAGTATTTCGTCGCGTGGGCGGTCTATATCGGTAGCGGCCTCATATTTAGCCTGTTCTGGTGGAAGCTAACGAAGCTCGTCGCACATCGAGGCTGGCGGGAATTATTGCGTGGTATCTCGCTGGTGGTGATCTATACACCCTGGTTTACCGGTGAAGCACATGAACATCTGGCACCCGCGATGGTGGTGGTCCTTATAGACGTGTTGCTGGGTACCTCGGATAATGGGCTTGCAGGGTCCCTCGCGTTGCTTCTGGCGACCGCTGTAATGCTGGCGACGCTGATTGGGCGGCGTTTCCTTGGGGCAAGCAATCATCAGGAGGGTTGAGAAGACCTTATTCGCCGGATGGAATCGGCTGGCATAATTAATAGCCAGACGTTATATTGCCGGACTTTTATGTTGGGAAGTCGCCATTAATGAAATTTTCAAGCACATCTACTTATATCGCCACAGAAGAATTGCAGATGGCGGTCAACGCCGCAGTTGAACTAGAGCGGCCGCTTCTTATCAAGGGCGAGCCCGGCACCGGTAAAACGATGCTCGCCGAGGAAATAGCCAGTTCACTTGGTATGGAATTAATTTCCTGGCATGTCAAATCAACGACCAAAGCCCAGCAGGGCTTGTACGAATATGATGCGGTATCGCGATTGCGTGATTCGCAACTAGGCGACGATCGTGTACACGACATCAATAACTACATTGAAAAAGGCAAGATGTGGGAAGCCTTCACGGCAGAAAAAAAGGTAGTTCTGCTGATTGACGAGATTGACAAGGCTGACATCGAATTTCCTAATGACCTGTTGCTTGAACTTGATCGCATGGAATTCCACGTTTATGAAACTGGCGAAACAGTCAAGGCTATCCAGCGACCCGTCGTGATCATCACCAGTAATAATGAAAAAGAACTACCGGACGCGTTCCTGCGTCGTTGTTTCTTCCATTACATCCAGTTCCCGGATAGGGACACCATGAAGCGTATCGTTGAAGTTCATCATCCAAAGATCAAACAGGATCTTGTGAAGGAGGCGATGGAAATTTTCTTCGATGTCAGGAAAGTGCCCGGCCTGAAGAAGAAGCCTTCGACTTCCGAGCTTATAGACTGGTTGAAATTGCTGATGGCTGATGACATCCCCGACGAAATTTTGACTAACCGTGATACCTCGAAAGCGATTCCGCCACTCTACGGCGCTTTGGTGAAAAACGAACAAGATGTACAATTGCTTGAGAGACTCGCCTTCATGAATCGAAGACAGGGCGGTGGAGCTGGCGGTAAGTAAGTACGCCACTACTAACGCAAATTTTAAAAGGTAACAGTCACCGATGCTGATCAACTTTTTTTTCACACTCAAAAAGGCGCGTATTCCGGTTTCCATCACGGAACTGCTGCACTTGCTTGATGTGCTCAAAGCGAGATTGGTTTACGCCGATATCGACGAGTTCTACTATCTGAGCCGTATGGCGCTGGTGAAGGATGAGCGTCACTATGACAAGTTTGATCGTGCGTTTAGTTCCTACTTTAAGGGCCTTGATGACCTGTCCAGCCTGCTTAATTCCCTGATTCCAGACGAATATCTTCGACGAGAGTTTGAGAAGAGCCTAACGCCTGAAGAGCTCGAAAAAATCAAATCACTTGGTGGGCTTGAAAAGCTGATCGAAGCTTTTAAAAAAGAAGTAGAAGAAGCGGCTCAGGGTGAAGGTAAGGAAAAAGACAAGGAAGGAAAGGGCGAAAACGGTCGTGGGGAGGAAGGTGACGACAGGAAAGGTAAGAAACGTCGTGGCAAGAAGACCTGGGACAAACGTGACTATAAGGCCTATGACGATAATGTGGAGCTGGGTACTCGTGGCATGAAGATATCTCTTCGGCGTTTGCGAAAACTTGCCAGGCAAGGTGCCGAGGACGAGTTTGATATCAACAATACCATCGACAAGACTGCCAAAAATGGCGGTATGCTTGACATCATTATGCGTCCAGAGCGACGAAATACGGTGAAGGTGCTGTTGATTTTGGATAACGGTGGCTCCATGGATGCCCACGTAAAGGTCTGTGAAGAGCTGTTTTCTGCTGCACGCTCCGAGTTCAAACATCTTGAGACCTACTACTTCCACAACTTTATTTATGACGGTTTGTGGAAGCAAAACAACCGCCGCATGAGCGAGCGAATTGACACTTTCGATATTCTTCACAAGTATACTCATGACTACAAAGTCATCTTTGTGGGGGATGCCACTATGGCACCTTATGAAATTACCCATGCTGGTGGCTCAGTCGAACACTGGAATGAAGAGGCAGGTGCTATCTGGATGCAGAGGGTGCTGGATACTTTCGCAAAAGTTATCTGGATCAACCCAACACCCCAGGATACTTGGGAATACTCGACTTCTGTAGCGTTGACCCAGAAGCTGGTTGAAGACCAGATGTACCCGCTGACGATCTCCGGTATCGAGCAGGGCATGAACAGCCTGACGAAGTAAGCCCTGGTCCAGGGATTCGGGTTCGAGACACGGGATCAGAGTAAAAATCCCATCACCAGCGTAGTTTAACAATGCGTTGATATAGAATATTCACTAGCATTGCGATTCTCACTACTGATCGGGATGATTTTTTACTCTGACCCCATTTATCGCATGCCCCGCCCATCCTACAAAGAACTCGAAGATCAGATTGGTGAGTGTATGCTCGCCGACCGCTTTCGAATGCGCCGTGAAATCAAAAAAAAGAAGGAGCGAGGCAAGCTCGAAGGGGCGATAGAACGATCCAGGCAACTGGTCGCGCAACGCCTGGGTAAGATGCCGCAGATTTCATATCCAGAGGCGCTTCCTGTATCCCGCTGTGCCCCTGAACTCATCAAAGCTATCCAGGAAAACCAGGTCGTCATTGTTGCGGGTGAAACCGGTTCTGGAAAGACAACACAGTTACCCAAGATTTGCCTGGAGGCGGGCAGGGGTGTATTCGGACTGATCGGCCACACCCAACCCAGGCGCGTCGCCGCTCGCACTATCGCTCACCGTTTGGCTGAAGAGCTCAGTGTCAGCGTTGGTGACGAGGTGGGCTTCCAGGTCAGGTTCCAGGATCTGAGCAAGCCCTCGACCTTGATCAAGGTGATGACTGATGGGGTGTTGCTGGCAGAAACACAAAATGATCGATTCCTTGAACGTTATGACACGATCATCATTGATGAAGCCCACGAGAGAAGCCTCAATATTGATTTCCTGTTGGGGTACCTAAAACAGATTCTACCGAAAAGACCCGATCTGAGATTAGTCATCACATCAGCGACGATTGATGTTGATCGGTTCTCAAGACACTTTAATAATGCACCTGTATTTGAGGTCAGCGGTCGAACCTTCCCGGTCGATGTTCAATATCGGCCTTTAGAGGATACTTTAAGTGACGATCAGGATGACTTGACTACTCGCGCCATAATTAATACGTTGGCAGAGATCGACTCCATGCCAAACGGAGACGTACTGATCTTTCTTCCTGGCGAAAGAGAGATACGCGAGACGGCGAGAGAGATTAAACGAAAAGGCGCAGCCGGATTTGAAGTCCTGCCACTTTATTCAAGACTCAGTATTAACGATCAGAATCGCGTATTTGAAGAGCATAAAAACAGACGGATCATCCTGGCGACCAATGTTGCGGAAACATCGCTGACAGTACCTGGGGTTAAATATGTGATTGATCCGGGTGTAGCCAGAATTTCGCGGTATAGTTTTCGTTCCAAGGTGCAGCAGTTACCGATTGAAGCGGTGTCCCAGGCGAGTGCCAACCAGCGAAAGGGTCGTTGTGGGCGGGTGAGTGAAGGTGTCTGCTTCAGGCTGTATTCGGAAGATGATTTCTTGGCCAGGCAGGAGTTCACAGAACCCGAAATACTCCGGACCAATCTAGCATCCGTCATTCTCCAGATGCTGCAATTGAGATTAGGTGAAATCGATAGATTCCCGTTCCTTGAACAACCCAACTCAAAACAAATCAACGATGGTTTCGCACTACTTTTTGAGCTGGGCGCGGTTGATAAGGCGCGCCGCATATCGCGGTTGGGTAAGCAGCTGGCGAGATTCCCGGTTGACCTGCGGTTTGCTCGAATGCTGGTCGCGGCAGCTCAGATGGGTAGTCTTGCTGAGATGCTCATTATTACCAGTGCCCTGACCATCCAGGATCCCCGGGAGCGACCGTTTGATCACCAGCAGGCCGCTGATGAGGTTCACAAGCAAAACTGGGATGAGCGCTCTGATTTTCTTGCATTCGTATCGCTGTGGCGTGATTTCGAGGTAAAACGCCAGTCTTTAGGCCAGGGTCAGTTACGCAAATATTGTAAACAGAACTTCCTGTCTTACATGCGAATGCGGGAATGGCGTGAGATGCATCGGCAACTGCTGTTGATTTGTAAGGAGCAAGGTTTTAGGGAGAGAAAGAAAGAAGCAGATTACGGTAGCGTTCACCGGGCTTTGCTAACCGGATTGCTTGGTCATATCGCAGTCAAGGCCGGTGATCATGATTACCAGGGGGCACGGAATCGAAAACAGTTCATTTTTCCGGGTTCTTCACAGTTCGCGAGAAAACCCAAATGGATACTGTCTTCAGAGCTGGTTGAAACATCTCGCCTTTTCGCCAGAACAGTTGCAGAAATTGAGAGCCGTTGGATCGAACCCCTTGCAGGGCACCTGGTGGCTCGTACGCACCATGATCCGGTGTTTGATGCCGAACATGGGCTGGTGATGATTCGTGAGGAAGTTACGCTTTACGGTGTCGTGATTGTAGCGGATAGGAAAGTCGATTTTGGTTCAGTCGATTTGGGCAATGCCCGAGAGCTCTTTATCGAAAAAGCATTGGTGCAGGGGGAGCTGCGCTCCCGATTGAAGTTCTTTCAGAATAACCGCCGTCTGATTCGTGACATCGAGCAAATCGAATCGAAGGCAAGGAAACGGGACATTCTGGTTGAGTCCAGGGCCTTGTTTGATTTTTACGAACATGTTCTTCCTAAAGAAGTCTGTAGCGAGCTGGACCTGCGTAACTTTGTTAACGATTCACCAAAGAATGCCAAGGCAATGGAACTTACCCGGGATGAGTTGATGCGCCGGGAAGCAGAACTCTCAGAGACGCTTTATCCAAACAGACTGGACGTTGGTGGTGCCAGTCTACCGCTGAACTATAAATTCGAGCCCGGGAACCGTGATGATGGCGTGAGTGTGGACGTTCCCCTGGTGTTGCTGGGCCAGATACCCAGAGCCCAGTTTGACTGGATAGTGCCAGGCTTGCTCGAGGAAAAGTGTCTCGCACTTATTCGATCCTTGCCGAAGTCAGTGCGGAAGAATTTTGTTCCTGCGCCTGACTATGTCAGTCGGGTTCTTGAAAACTTCGATTATGAGGGCAAACCCCTGATTGAGGCGCTTGCGGATCGGTTGTTCCGTCTGTCCGGGACGCGCGTTGATCCAGAGGATTTCAGGGCATCGAACCTCGAGCGACATCTTGCCTTGAATATTCGGGTTGTCGACGACAGGGGAAAACTGGTCGCGAGCGGTCGGGATTTCGATCAATTGGTAGAGCAACTCGAGGACAAAGTGAGCACTCGTCTTAAGGACCGGCAGCAACATCCTCTCGAAGTTGAAGGGCTGACAGATTGGGTTTTTGACGAGCTGCCGCAGTCTATTCAGATCAGGGAAGGTGGCGTTGCCGTCACCATGTACCCTGCACTATGTGATGATCTTGATAGCGTGTCGGTGAGGCTGGTAGAGACCGAGTGGAAAGCTTTGAGGTTATCGGCTGGAGGATTGTTGCGCCTGGTCATGTTCCAGTTAAAGGACCAGAGAAAGTATCTGGGCAAGAACATTCCGGGTTTTGATCAGTTTTCGCTGTACTTTGCGACCCGGGGAAGTCGTGCGGAACTTGCGGAGAGTATCGTCAAGGCGGCATTTTCGATTACCTTTGTTGAATCAATGTCGCCTGTCAGTTCCCGCCTTGGTTTCGACGAGCGATTACTCAAGAAAACTGAGCTATTTGGTCATCTGGAACGAATCGCGAAGGTTGTAGCCCAATCATTGCAGCAGGCGCTGGCAATAGAAGATCAGCTCAAGACAATGTCCTTACGGATCACTGTGGACGATGTTCGCAGGCAGTTGGATAACCTGATACCACCAGGTTTCCCCTTTGGCATTCCTTTTGACTGGTTGCGCCAGTATCCAAGATACTTTCGAGGGATTACCCTTAGGCTGGAGAAACTGGGTGGCAACATCGAAAACGATTCAGCAGGGGTCCAGGCCGTCGGGCAGTGGTGGTCCAGATATGAACAGGCAGATGAAGAATCCAGGGAAAAACTTGAGAAATTCCGATGGATGCTTGAGGAGTATCGAATCTCTTTGTTTGCACAGTCTATCGGTACTACCATGCCGGTATCAGAGAAACGTTTAACCAAACAATGGGAATCAGTGATGGGGAAGCGCCGATGAGGCTGATGATGATGCTGCTGGCATTGGTCTTTTCGGGCGTGACGACGGCTAGCGAAGACCGGTTCGAGACGATTAATCGCAAGGTCCATGGCTTTAATGACTTTGTAGACACGAAGCTGATCAGGCCTGCAGCCAAAGCCTATAAGAAAGTATTACCCAGGCCCGTCAGATACTCTGTTCGCAATTTCTTTGGCAACTTCTCAGATGTCGGTGACATCATCAACAATGCCTTGCAAGGCAAGCCGAAACAGGCGCTAAGTGATCTCGGGAGAGTGCTGGTCAACTCAAGTATTGGGATGGGTGGGCTGTTTGACCCGGCAAGTCGAATGGGGCTTGTCGACCATGATGAGGACTTTTCACAAACCCTGGCCGTGTGGGGTGTGCCGCGAGGCCCCTATATTGTTATTCCCGGAGTAGGACCGAGCGATACTCGGGATATCTTTGGTCGCCTGGGTAATCACAGGATGGATCCGCTGCGTTATTACTACCCTGTGGCACACCGCAATAGCCTGGCGACGTTCAGGTTACTGGGTGTCCGCGCCAAGCTGTTAGCCGTTGATGGCGTGGTGTTTGGTGACAAATATATCTTTTATCGAGATGCCTACTTGCAACGTCGTGAATTTCTTGAGCGGGATGGCCAGGTGGATGATCCGTTTGGTGATGAGTTCTGAAGGCGTATGTTTCCTGAAGGAAGTAATTTCTAAAGATTATAGCCAACAAGGCGATAGGCGATTTTAGTCATTTACTACAAAAGGAATGGCCTCTAAACAGTTGTAATTATAGGGTTTAGGGGTAAAATTACGGCCTATTCCTGCAAGTTGGGACGTAGGAGGGGGCATTGCCTGAATTATTGAAAGTGTGTTGTGAGCGACGATAGACATCAGTTGCTGATCATCTCGGGGTCTGCGGAAGCCGAGGAAATGAGGCTTCGACTTGCGGAGGGAGGTCTTAACGCTGTAACTATTGTCGATTATCCAAACGCCTTACCTGTTATTCGTTCCGATCTTCCTGATCTTATCCTGCTCACCAACGAGTCCGGGCATTCCTCACTTTCGCTGATTGATAAAATCCACCGGGAGTTTCCGCTTGTCACTATTGTCATGGTCGCGACCAATATCGTAGAAGAGGCAATGGGTGAGCACCTTCAGGCCGGTGCCTCTGATTACATCTACTATGTAGGCGTAGAGAAAGAGCTGCTGGCCCATGTCGTTATGCACAACCTGGAGTGTCGTACCAACGCTGCAGCCGCCGCGGCATCTGAAGAGTCCGCCTCAATGTTCCGACGGTTAGAGCGGGACCAGCGATCTGGTTTTCGGGTACAACAGGCCATGTTGCCTGATTCGCCAACGTCCATTCGTGGCATCACTTTCAACCACCAGCTCTACCCCTCTCTTATCATGAGCGGTGATTTCATTGACTATTTTGAGCTGTTTGACGGAAGAGTCGCTTTTTATATCGCCGATGTGTCTGGCCATGGTGCTTCCAGTGCGTTCATCACTGTTTTGCTGAAAAGCCTGTCGCGGAGATTGCTGGATGAGTTTCGCCGGTTTCTATCCACTGCGGAGATTCTGAGTTGGATCAACTCTGAACTTATGCAATGGAAACTGGAACAGCATGTCACGATGTTTTTCGGCATCATCGACCAAGAAAATAGTTCTCTTGAATACAGCAACGCTGCGCATTTCCCGGGTGCTATCCTTTGCTTTGATCAGGGTGCCAACTTCCTCGAAATCGGTGGTCAACCACTCGGATTATATAAAGAGCCCTTGTACCAGGTTCACCACGTGGATTTACCGGAAAACTATTCGATCGTGATGTTTTCCGACGGAGTGTTTGAAATTCTGCCTCAAAGGACACTGGAGGCTAAAGAAGAACACCTGCTTTCGGTGGTAAAATGCCAGCAACACGGGAAGGACCTGAGTAGAATGGTAGATGGCTTGGTCGCCGATCTGGGGGTCCTTAGCGCTAGCGCTATCCCGGATGATATAGCGGTTTTCACGGTAGCGAGTTCTGGGCGGCCAGGATAAAGAGATATGGGTAAAATTTTGTTTGCAGAGCAAGATGGTGTTCACGTCCTGAAGTTTATCGGCGAGGTGAGGCTAACCCTTGGGCCAACGATTTCGACCTTCCTGGAGAAGCTCGAATCGTGTGACCATTTTCAATCAATGATCATCGATCTCTCGGAAACCGAAACGATTGACAGTACCGCGCTTGGCCTGATCGCGAAAATCGGGATCTGCACCCGCGAGTATTTTGATTCGCGGGCCAGCATTGTCTCGCCCCGTGAAGATATCACCCGCGTTTTGAACAGTATGGCAATGGAACAGGTCTGCGTTGTTACCAGCGATGGTGTGGTGTCTGAAGCCTCCGGTTTACAGGAGCTTCCGACAGAAATCACCAGTGAAGAAGTCCTGCGCGACCAGGTGCTGGATGCCCATAAAACACTGATGGCCTTGGCAGATCAGAATTTCGACAAGTTCCAGGATCTTGTCGAAGCGCTCGAGAATGAGAAAGAACAGGAGCGTTCTGGAGATAAGACAGGGCGACCGACGAGAGCCACCGGAACCTGATTCAAAATCAGTTATCCCCGCGCTTTCAGCTTGAGCCGAATAAAATCACTATGTGCCACATAAATTAACCCGGCGACTCTGCGGATAATGTGATCTTCGATTGCCTGCACCTTGCCATCAGCCAGCGCGACACGCCACATAGCATATACCAGGTCTTCTTTTTGCTCGTGGCTATAGTGTTCGTTGATTAGTTGGGTGAACTGAAAAAGGTCTATGGCATCCTCGACTTTTTCTACGCCCGCCTCAAGCAGGTTGTCAATCAGCCCACTTTCCACTTTGAATTCACTGGTCAGAATGTTTCGGATAACAGCATGTTCTACCTGTTCACCGCCGGAATCGGATCGCGCGACTTCGAGCATTAAAGATACAGCAGCAAGGACAATGGCATTGTCGTCCTGCGGTTCATCATCTGGGACGTCAATCAGTTTCTTAAATAGCTCGAAAAGGTTATCAATCATTATTTGGATCCCGGGGTGAGCAGGTTTCTGTGGCCACAAACTTTACGGCTTCGTCGACAACCGATAAGTCTGCATTATCTTTGTGCATGTGGGCGGAAAGGTAGCGTCTGAAAGCTCGAGCGCCGGGCAGTCCGGTATATAACCCAAGGAGGTGCTTCGCCATATGCTTGAGGTGAACCCCTGCGTGCATTTGTTCCGCCATATAGACTCGATACTGGCGATACACAGCCGCTCGGGTAACCGCTGTGGTACGGAAAACCTGCTGCTCTAGCTCAACCAACAGGTAGGGGTTGCTGTACGGGGCTCTGCCGAGCATGACACCCGGGAACTCCACCAGCAGGTCCTGTACCTGGCGAGCCGTCGTGATCCCACCGTTGATCACAAACTCGGCATCAGGGAAGTCTTTCTGGATTTGGCGAACAAAATCGTAATTCAGGGGTGGGATTTCGCGGTTTTCCTTTGGACTCAGGCCCTGCAGGATTGCCTTTCGAGCGTGAATCTGGAAATTTCTGCAGCCCGAGTCGTAACTCTCGCTGATGAACGCCTTAAAATAAGCATAGTCGTCATGGTGGTCGATTCCGATCCGAGTTTTGATAGTAACAGGGATAGATACTGCGTCGGCCATGGCTGCATAACATTGTGCGACCAGGCGGGGCTCAGCCATCAGGCAGGCGCCTATGCCACCCTGCTGGACGCGATCACTCGGGCATCCACAGTTAAGGTTCACTTCCTGGTATCCGGCGCTCTCGACCAGCTTTGCGGCTTGCGCGAGTTGCTGAGGATCACTACCACCGAGTTGGAAAGCCGAGGCCGCGTCTTCGGTGTGTTCAAGAAACTTCTGATAATCGCCATAGATCAGCGCGCCGGTGGTCAACATCTCGCTATATAACATTGTGTTAGGCGAGAGCAGACGAAACAAAAATCTGCAGTGTCTGTCTGTGCAACCCATCATGGGGGCAACACATAATTTACGAATCATGTTTAGGCAGCATGTTTAAGTGTCTTGTAGATAAAGTACGGTTGCAACGGACGGGTCGAGATTAATTTTTGAGGAGCGATAGTGTAACATCAGGGCCGTTCTACAGGCAGTGCCACCTCATGAATTTCAAAGCAGACAAATGAAAGCCAGAACTCGAGTTGCTCCATCTCCAACTGGAGACCCACACGTCGGCACTGCCTATATGGCATTGTTCAGTTATTGCTACGCCAAGAAAACCGGGGGTGAGTTCATCCTGCGGATTGAAGATACGGATGCCGAGCGGAGTACGCCTGAATCAGAGGCGACGATCCTTGATTCCCTTCGCTGGTTGGGACTGGACTGGGATGAGGGGCCGGATGTCGAAGGACCTCATGGGCCTTATCGGCAAAGTGAACGGTCCGATATTTATGGTCAATATGCCGAGAGATTAATCGCTGATGGGCATGCATTTCGTTGTTTTTGTACTCGTGAACGCCTGGCTGAAGTTCGAGCGAGTCAGATGAAAGCAGGCGAAACTACTCGCTACGATGGGCACTGCATCAATAATTCAACCGATGATACCGCTGCGCTAATGGCTGCCGGTGAAGCTTGTGTCGTTCGGATGAAGATCCCGGAAGAGGGTGTGTGTACCGTCAAGGACGAGCTTCGGGGCGATATAGAGATTGCCTGGAGTCAGGTTGATATGCAGGTTCTGCTCAAGGCCGATGGTAACCCGACCTATCACCTAGCTGTCGTTGTGGATGATCACCTGATGGAAATCACGGATATTATCCGGGGTGAAGAGTGGATTAGCTCTGCCCCTAAACACATTCTGCTTTATGAATACCTGGGTTGGCCCATGCCAAAGCTGGTTCATATGCCGCTGTTACGTAATCCTGATAAGAGCAAGCTCAGCAAACGGAAAAACCCGACCAGTATTGGTTATTACAAGGCCATGGGGTTTCTGCCAGAAGCATTATTGAATTACCTGGGAATGCTGGGCTGGAGCATGCCAGATGGCGAAGAGAAGTTTACCCTTGACGAGATGATCAAGAACTTCGACCTGAGCCGTATTTCACTGGGTGCTCCGGTGTTCGATGTAGACAAACTATCCTGGTTGAACGGGCGTTGGCTCAGGGAAACGCTGGATGACGGCCAATTTGCCGATCGCGTCACTGAATGGGCGCTTAATCGGGACAATCTGCTCAAGATTATTCCCCTGGTCAAGGAGCGTGTAGATGTCTTTTCGCAATTGGCTCCCATGATCAGTTTTTTTGCAGAGGGGATGCCTGAGCTTAGCCCAGAGAGTCTCAAGGTAAAAAATGTTGAGGAAGAGGACGTTAAAAAAATACTGCAGTTTTCCCTGTGGCGCCTTGAGGCACAAATACTGTGGGAACGCGATCCGCTAAACCAGTTGTTTGTTGATCTTGCGGAGTCATTGGGACTGAAACTCAGGGATGTGCTTGCGCCCATATTTGTGGCCATCTCAGGCAAGCCGGTTGCACCACCATTGTTCGACTCTATGGCTATTCTGGGGCCTGATATATGCCGAGCGAGATTAAGACATGCCGTGAGCGTTCTTGGTGGAGTCTCTAAAAAGCAGGTAAAGCGGCTCGAAAAGGAATATAAAGAGCTATAGGAAGCACCATGACCAGCGAGGTTTTAATGTTTCAGCAGGCTTCTGATTTAAAGGAAGAGGGCGAAGAGCTCAAACGGGTTTTGGATGATCTTGGAGAGGCCGATTGGTCCAGGACGACACCGTTCAAAAACTGGACCGTGAATCAGGTGGTCCAGCATCTTCACGGCTCCGACAAGATGGCTGTACTCGCACTGAAAGACGCAGATGGTTTTGCAGCCGCCGAAGCCGACCCTAAAGTCGTAGGCGCCACCATGAACCCAACTGAAGAGGGTTCTGTACTACTTGATACCTGGTGGAGCTATTTTTCCGAAATGTGCGAGTTGCTGGGTAGCAGCGACCCCAAAAGGCGGGTTCCGTGGTTTGGCCCCGATATGGGCGTCATGATGTTTACTACTGCGCGCCAAATGGAAAGCTGGTCACATGGCCAGGACATCTTTGATATGTTTGGCAAGCCGCGAACCAACTCCAATCGACTAAAAAACATTGTCGTGATTGGTGTGAAAACCTACGGCTGGACCTTTGCTAATCGTAAACAGGATATACCCGGGCCTGCGCCTTATGTGCGGCTCGTCAGTCCCGAAGGAGATACCTGGGAGTTCAATGACCCTACGGATAAGAATTGCGTTACAGGCGATGCTGTAGAGTTCTGTCATGTCGTCACCCAGGGGCGGAATATCGCTGATGTAAACCTTGACGTTGTCGGTGAGCCTGCAACCTTGTGGATGAATATCGCCCAGTGTTTCGCGGGTCCACCAGAAGATCCACCAGCGCCTGGTTCGCGCACAGCTAACTTTTAGTTCGTCACATGGACGCGGTTATCCTGCGCCTCGCGGGCGCAGAGTTCGCCGGTTACAAGGAACGGAGTTTCTGAGCGCGGCTGGAAAACCTTGCTGGTCTACCGGTTTTGAAATGATGGTCGCTGGGGTTATGTTCCTGCGACCTCGCTGAAGTTTTCACGCAATACAAATTTCTGTATTTTGGTCGAAGACATTGGCCACTCGCTGATGAATCGTACATGTCTTGGAATCTTGAAGCTGGAAATCTTGCCTTTGCAGAACGCGATCAAATCTTCTGCCGTCATGGATTCGCCATCGTGTAACTCGATGTATGCGCAGGCGACCTCAGACAATCTGTCATCGGGTACACCAATTACCTGAGCCATGATCACACTTGGATGGGTCAACAGGAAGGATTCAATTTCAAGAGCGGCGACGTTCTCGCCGCCGACTTTCAACATATCCTTGATCCTGCCGTGGAATTCAATACCACCATCTGCATCGATCGCGCACAGATCCCCGGTTCGGAACCAGCCGTCTACGAAGGCTTCTTGATTCTTTTCGACCGCCTTGTAGTAGCCATCGAAAACTGAATACCCCTTAAGTAAAATCTCTCCCTGCTCTCCAGCGGGTTTTTCTTCCAGCGTATCCGGATCGACTATTTTGGCTAGCAGGCCGGGCATGGGTTTACCGCAGGTATGCAGCCTTTGTTCAAGCGACTCGTCAGGGTGGTTGAATGCAATCACTCCGCCTGCTTCTGTTAAACCATATGCGCCTGTCTGAACAGCCTGTGGAAGCGCATCCTGGAACCGTTGAAGCAGGTCAGGTGGCGCCACGTTGTTCAGCCGCCTCAGGTTCGACAGGTCGGTTTTCTCGAAATCAGGGTGGTTCAAAAGATCCTGCATGATGGTTGGAAAAGAAGGGAAAGCTACCGTGACCTTTTCTTCTTCCATCATCTTCAGGGACAGTCCGGGCTCAAAATATGTCATCGACAACATGGCGGCGCCAGCATCCATACAACACATCAGGGGTAAAATCGCAGCCATGTGGAACAAGGGTAACGGGGCCCAAAAGCGATCGTTCGATTCCAGGAAATATCGGGACCGGTTCATGTTGATGCCGTTTCTTACTAACACCTCATGGTTGAGTGGACATCCCTTTGGGTTTGCCGTTGTACCTGAGGTGTACATCATGATCGCTGGTTGTCTGACGCTGACACCGACGCGATATTCGTCAACCTGGTCAATGCTCACGGATTCTCCTGATTCCAGAAACGCTGCGTCGTCCACGAACCCGTCAGTGGCTTCACCGATCATCACGAGGTGCTGCAGCCTTGGACCACGTTTCTCAACGAGCGCTTCCTGAATAAGTCGAGCAAAGTTCGCGTATTCGGAAATCTGGTCGTGCGTAACGACAAGATCAATGTCTGCATTCTCAAGAACATAAGCTAATTCTGATGCTTTGTACCGGGCGTTGATTGGTACGGCCATCCCGCCGATCAGCTGTACAGCCATAAGGTATTCCACGTACTCGATGCAGTTGGCCATCAGAATGCCAACATGGCAACCGGGCCGAAGCCCGGCGGCAACTAACGCGCGTGCCCTGCGGTATGCCATGTCGTGCATTTGAGTGTAGGTGACGCGCCTTTCTGGAAAGATAAGCATGTCACTGTCATCGTATTGTTGCGCTGCTTTGACAAGCAGGTCACCGAGAGTCGAAAATTCTGTGTAGGTCTTTTTCATTAGAGCACCATCTGGGTTTGGGTAACTACGGCTATCGTTTTATGTTCTTCGTTGCGCAATGTTGTCTGCCATACGGAGGTTCTTCGTCCTACGTGTAGGGGCGTGCATTCACCCGTAACGATAGAGTTTAACGGGGCGGCGCGCATAAAGTTTGTTTTGCTTTCGATAGTGGTGGTCGCTTTTGCGCCTTCAGGAATGTTGAGATACGCCCCGATCGCGCCCAGTGCGTCGGCCATTGCCATGACGGCACCGCCGTGCATGATCCTGCCAGTGGTGCAAAGGTCTTCGCGGACCGAGATTCTGCCGACTATTCGGTCTTTCTCCTGGGATGTCACCTCCACGCCCATTAGTCGTGTGAATGGCATCATGCCGGGTTCTAGCTGTTTCATGGTTGTTCCTTTGTGATTCGTTCGGTCGAAGCGTCGGGGTCAGTCGTCCAGTCGATCATTGCCGTCGGCGTAGCGGGCTGCTATCGATTGATAGAACTTTGAGTTCGAGAGGTTGCTTTCACTGTTGTCTCTTGTTGCCAGTAACTTCGCAGGGACGCCACCGATGATTGAGTTCTCAGGGAACTCGCTGCCCTCGGACACAATGGCGTGTCCAGCGACAATGGAGTTGTTGCCAATTTTTGCGCCGTCCATGATGGTCGCGTTGATACCAATCAGGCACCGGTCACCAATTTCGCATCCGTGAAGTGTGACGTGGTGAGTGATCGAACAATCTTGCCCGACGATGGTGGGGAAACCTGAACCTTCATGGATCATCACAAAATCCTGGATATTGGTGCGAGCGCCAATCCGGATTTCATGTACTTCGCTGCGGGTAACGGCATAGGTCCAGACGCTGACACCTTTACCAATGTGGACTTTTCCTTGGATCTGCGCTGTGTCGTGAATGAACGCGGGTTCATCCAATGTGACGTTTGGACCGATATGGGGCATGGTATGGCCAGATATTTATAAAGCGAATTATGATAGCAGAAAGACTATTTATGTTACCGTTTAGTCTTGGTCTGCAGTGCCCGAAATGGCTGCATCTAAATAAACATAATTGGAGATACGAATGGTTGATGTGGCTATCGTTGGTATTGGTATGCATGCCTTTGGACGTCATGAGGGTGTTACCGGTATGGAACAGGGGGCTATTGCGGTTCGACGAGCAGTAGCGAATGCGGGCGTGGAATGGAAAGACATGCAATTCGCATTTGGCGGCAGCAGGGCGGCAGGTGACCCTGATCGGATGGTTTCCATGCTGGGCCTTACGGGACTTCAATTCATCAATGTGACCAATGGTTGTGCGACAGGCGGCTCTGCGCTGTTCTCCGCCTACAATACTATCCAGTCAGGCATCTATGATCTTGGCATTGCCATTGGGTTCGACAAGCATCCTCGTGGTGCATTTTCGCCCACGGGCCCTGAGATTAGCGGCCGAAACTGGTACGGCGGCAGTGGTATGGCGATGACAACCCAGTTTTTTGCGATGAAGATCAATCAGTACATGCAAAATCACAACATTACCAATGACTCACTGGCTCGAGTGGCCGCGAAGGCGTTCAGGAATGGCTCGAAGAATCCAATGGCCTGGCGTCGCAAGGCACTGACTGAGGATGAAATTCTGCAGTCTCCCATGTTGTCGTATCCGCTGACGCAATACATGTTTTGTAATCCAGTAGAAGGTGGTGTTGCACTGGTTCTTTGTCGCGCGGATTTGGCCCACAAGTACACCAAAACACCTGTTTTTCTGAACGCTTCAGTTATCCGTTCCAGAAGGTTTGGCAGTTTTGAAGTGAGCGCTCCTTCGCTAGCGCTCGAACAAGGGGATGGACCTACCATGGATGCATCGAAGGCAGCATTCGAGATGGCGGGTGTTGGCCCGGAAGATATCGATGTCGCACAGCTGCAGGATACCGAGACAGGTGCAGAGATCATGCACATGGCAGAAAATGGATTCTGTGAACATGGCGAACAGGAAGCGATGCTGGCCAATGGTGACACGGAAATTGGCGGTCGGTTTCCGGTGAATACTGACGGAGGCTGCCTCGCCAACGGTGAACCTATTGGTGCTTCTGGTTTGCGCCAGGTCTATGAGAACGTACTTCAGCTTCGCGGTGATGCGGGCGAACGACAGGTTCCCGATGATCCTAAAGTTGCCTACACCCATGTTTATGGCTCGCCTGGTATCAGCGGCGTCACGATACTTTCAAAGTAACAACGAAAAAGGAATAAAAATGGCAGCACATGATCATGAGGTCGTATCGATTTACGGCCATAGTGAAGAACAAAAACATGAACTGATGACCCGGGCGCCGGAATGTGTGCTGATGTGGGCAACCAAGGATGGCTGGCCTGTTGGCGTTGTACATTCCTTTGTCTGGCGCGACGATAAAATATGGATCACTTTTTCGTCCCATAGGCATCGAGCAGCGGCGATTAAAAGGGATAACCGGGTGTCTGTCACGGTGAGTGGAGCTGCTTCGCAGGACCCTAAATGTCCAAGAGGCGCGGTTACAGTGAAAGGTAAGGGTACTTTCCATGATGACGATGAAACTAAAAAATGGTTCTATCGCGCACTTGCAAATAAGGTTTCTCCCGAGAGCAAACAGGGAGAAGACGATTTTTACAACCTGTTGAATTCACCACTACGAACGATACTTGAGGTGGTGCCGGAAAAATGGATCTCGTTTGATGCAGAAAAGTCAGCGAAAGACCGTGCTGGTCTGCTTAGTGATGACGAAAAGACGCCGCCGCTGAGTTCAGATGTTGTTCGAATGAAAAAAGAGCGTGAGATAAGAGGAATGCAACCGAGGAATCCCAATGACCAATAATATTGAAGACAGAATTGCAGTACAGGATGTCATGCTGCGTTACGCAGCAACCGTTGATGAGAAAGACTATGACGGTTACCGGGCGCTCTTCGTTGAAGATGTGAAGGTCGTCGGTATGGGCGCTGTAGAGATGAACGGCATGGAAACGTTTTATCCCTGGTGGAAAGAAGCGATCGATAAATATGATGCTACGCAGCATATGCTAAGCCCAACTTATGCAACAATCGCAGGGGATTTGGCTAAAACCCGTACAGATGTGCAGGCAACGCATTATCCCAAAGGGGATAGCGTAACTACTATCACTCTATGGGCGACATATCACACGGACATGCGACGTGTAGATAACGAATGGAAGATCTGTCGGCATGAATTGGTATCACGAGGGCTTCAAAAGCTACCGTGATACCAAATCTGCACCGGGCTATTACAGCGTAAAGAAATCCGCCCGCGGTGTCATGGTCTCGTCATACACAGGTTCTTTGTGATCACAACGAAACTTGTTGTTGTCCGCGCCGGCCAGCCCGAACCCCTGTAAAAGGCCGCCCATGTTTAGGTAATTATCGTGCTTGAAGTGAGCGGCCAGGGATGCTTCGTCATCCCAGAGTTCGTACACAGCGATGCGACCCGCAACACAGGGGTCTTTAGAGAAAACGTATGCCTGGCAACCAGGTTCATCATCCCTCGTTGCCTGCTGTAATGGTTTGGCTTTTTCAATAGCCTCCTCAATCTGTGATGGGTCTGCCAGGTCAATGGTTCCTGCAATGATAATCATGAATGTTACCTTGTTTTAAAAGGCGCCTAATAAACCATGTAACCAGTAGCATTGGCAACTTCAACTCCGTTAGTAGCGCTAAATATTTGTACCAGCGGAACGTCGCAGTTGGCAATAGTCGCGATGGTAAGCTCCGGTTTGTCGCCATAGTATGACCGTATCTCCTGTCGCAAGGTGCCTCATCCCGCTTTGTCTGTCACCCGCACACTGGTTTACACTGCTGATCTTTTGATTAAAACGCGGCACACTACTAACTGTATGAAATATCTTATCTTCATCGTTCTGTTACTTTCAGTTGCTAATGCTAGCCTTGCGGCGGTGGAAGTGACGCAGGGAGGCTCGGGACAGTGTTCTAACGTTGTATCAGATCTGAAACGAAACTGGATAGAAGTAAAGCGGCACCTGCTTCCAGGCGCGGCGAATATCCAAACCCCGGAGAAAGAAAACTTTGTTTGCGTGTCGAGTGGCCACACTAGGAATGCCATGGAAACAAGAACGTCGGCCAGTTCATCGCTACGATGTTTCAGGAATTTGATGAGTAAGGGGATGGGCTTTTGTTGTGACGAAAGTCTGCTTGCCTGTGCGCAACTAAACCCCTACCTTTTCCCTGAGCTTCTTGAGAGGCCTGGCACCGATAGAGTATATGAACCCCCGGCGTCACTCTGGGTCAAACCCCCGAATGATGGCGAGCAATGGAAAAGCAACTAGCAGGAGATTCGACATGATGGACCTGGATTTATCTGGAAAACGAGCGGTTGTAACCGGAGCCAGTCTTGGTATCGGCGAAGCGGTCGTTAAGGAACTGGCAGACATGGGCGCAGAGGTCGTCTTCTGTGCAAGGAGCCAGGACGCAGTAGACAAGCTCGCGGGTTATTCGGACAAAGTCACCGGATTAACGGCGGACATGGGCGATAAGGCGTCGACGGCCACTTTTCTTGACACTGTTGAGGAACGCGGCGGTGCGGACATCCTGGTTAACAATGTTGGTGCTTCGCCCTCCCGCAACTTTCTTTACATGACAGACGAAGAATGGCAGGAGCTTCACGAACTAAACCTGCTATCTGCTATTCGCTGCACCCGGCGACTGCTGCCAAAAATGAGGAAGCAAAAGTGGGGTAGGGTGGTTATGGTCGCAAGTGGTGCAGCAAAGTATCCCAATGCGGCACTAATTGATTATGGTGCCACTAAAGCCGCGATGATTTCGATTAGTAAATCCTTGTCCCGTAAATATGGCGCTGACGGTGTGCTGGTGAATTCTATTCTACCTGGGCTTATTCATACAGCGATGTGGGAAAGGGCAGCAACCGAAATTGCGGAGGCAAACGCCACTACCATGGATAAGATCCTTGAAAACAACGGAAAAAGTGTGCCCGTTGGCCGATACGGCACATCGGAAGAAGTTGCAGCCGTGATAGCGTTTTTGTGTACCAATGCCGCCGCATACGTGAACGGCGTGTCCCTGGAAGTCGATGGCGGTTCCGGGGCTCATATTTAGACAGGAGTGATCAATGAAACCCCTTAAAGCTGCGCTTTTCGTAGTGCTGGCGTATGTCGGTATTGTCTTTTTGTTCGAATCTTCACTGGGTTACCTTCAACCCCAGAGCGAGGACACCTTGCTGTTGTCGATGCAAGACACCACAGGGCAGGTCCGGGATCGTGTACTTTCGCCCTATGAATTAAACGGCGCGCTTTATGTCGCGGTTAATCACTGGCCAAGGCAGTGGTACAAAAGCTTACTGGAATACCCCAGTGCGACGGTGGTGTATCAAGGTGAATCGAAACCTGTGTTGGCTGTGCTGGTGACAGAAAACCCCGAACTCAACCAAATAACCGAGGCTTACCAACTTGGATTTCTTTTCCGGCTTCTGACAGGGTTTCCGCCGCGGGCGTTTGTCCGATTGGACGACCGCATTTAAAGTCATATATTAATAGAGTACCTCGTGTTGCATTTGCTTGCGTCTGGCTCTTCCGCTAGTATTCGCATCCTTCGATAGGTGGCCTTCTGGTTACCCAAGGATCCCGCCACCGAGGGATCTAAAGCTTTCGTGTGGGGCTATAGCTCAGCTGGGAGAGCGCGTGACTGGCAGTCACGAGGTCGACGGTTCGATCCCGTCTAGCTCCACCAATTAATATATAAATATCAGCGGCTTAAAAACAACTCCCGAAAACGACAGTAAGATCTGGTGTCTGGGTTACCTCTGGGTTACCTCAAGTTCAAATTCTCTACTACAATGTTGAGGTTATCCCGAAGTTTTCAACGCCTGTCCAATGAACACTCTATGTGATTTGAAATTAAGGTTTGACAACAAAGACGGCCACTATGATTGAGAAGAGATAATGACCTGGCAAAAAGGACAATCAGAAAATCCATCAGGAAGACTCAAGGGAGCGCGTAACCTCCTGAGCGAGTCTGTGCTTAAGGAACTCATCTAAACAACGACAGCATTACCCAAAACCAAAATCACCACATCACTCGTCCAAACCAGTAATACCTACACAGCAGGAGTCCCATTCTTTGAAGTGGGGGTAGGGGGCGGTGGGATGCTGCTGGGCCGGAAATGCTCGCGGGGTAGAGGCGGTTAGTTCGACACATTCCCTACAGCAGCAGGCTGCCAGTTAAGGTCAGTAATAGTGTTCACCGGCGTGCTTGAGCTTCTTGATGTACCATTCATTCGCCACAGTCGATGTTGACCGTTGATGTTTCTCCATAAGAGATCGGCCATTCCATCACCATCCATCTCCTCTACAGCCATAGGGCGCCATTCGCTCGACACACTAGGTAGTGTGCCTCGACCTTTACGCTCGGTGCCGTTGATCAGCCAGACTGAGTTCGCCCCGGAGTCAGGATTGTGCCAGAACACGTCTTCCATACCGTCTTGATCTACATCACCCGTACCCGCAATAGTCCAGAAGCTACCCACGGTGTTGATAGCCCCTCGTTCTTTAATCTGTTCCTCGTCCATGAGCCAAATCGTATTGGCCCCATTATTATTGCGCCAAAAGAGGTCTTGGATGCCATCGCCATCAAAGTCGCCACTGGCCTCGATACGCCAAGAGAGGGGTGCACCGCGAACCGCCACCGATCGGAGCCGCGTCTCCCGATCCATCTCCCAATAACGGTTAGCGCCTGTATTCTCATTGCGCCAAATTAAGTCTGCATCGCCGTCGCCATCAAAATCTCCCATCACAGCAAGCTGCCATTCTTTCGCAGCACTCTGCACAACGAGCGAAGCAGTCCTTTGGCCATCCTCAATCAACCAGAGTCGGTTCCAACCGAAGGTCTGGTGTCTAAAGAAGATCTCATCTAATCCATCGCCCGTGAAATCGGCCATACCGGCTACCGTCCAGTCGGTGTCGGGTACGGTATTTAAGGCATTCTTCTCAACGAGGTTATTGGCCTCCATACTCCAAAGGGTGTTCCAGCCTTTCTCTGCATGACGCCAAAGGATCTCTCTTGACGAACCAGTCGCATCGTTAGCATTGAGGGGATCATAGCCAATGCTGATTTCAAGGGCATCTGATAGGCCATCGCCATCGTCGTCGGTATCTGCATTGTCTCCAATGCCGTCGCCATCGGTGTCTTTTGTCTCGCTGGGGTCTAGCGGGAAAGCATCCGAGGTGTCAGGGACACCATCTCCATCGTCATCAGTATCGCAAACGTCTCCTAAACCATCCTGGTCCGTATCCAGTTGGTCGCGGTTAACATCGTTTGGACAGTTATCGAACTCATCGACCGAGTTATCATTATCGCTATCGACCACTCCAGCCGTAAGTTGTGATACTTGGTGCATCGTTGTTCGGATTGATAGTGCTGCATCTGCCCCTAAGGACAAATCTGATTTGTCCACACCGCAAGGTTGGCCGTTACAGGGAATTTCGGGGTTGGAAAAATATTGAATGTCCGGGCCAAAATAGTCGTATCCGTCTTCGTAGGCCATTATAGTTGAAAAAAGACCATCCACGCCGTGTCCTCGTGACCAGTCAAACGTACCTACAGGGGCTGTTTCTTCTCTCGCGTCATGGCCCAACCCCATGTTGTGGCCGAATTCATGAGTCAAGGAGTTTGTTCTGCACCCTGCTGGAATAACGGCGGCGCTCTGACTTCGCGTGTTAAATCCCAAATCACCATCGCTACCTGCGCCAGATGCCCAGACGCCAGATGCTGTGGCTAAACCGCAAAGCTCACCGTCTGGATCATTCTCTACATAAAGCACTAATAGATCAGCGCCGACCTCTTCCCGCACAGCATCAATACCCTCGAAAACACCGGTTTGAGCTGTCACTGCGTCAAGAGCGATATCGAGGTCTAGCCCTTCGTAGTTTGTCGATTGGGCTTTAACCAACCTGAAACGGGCGTTGATATTACTGTTGCGGAGAGCTTGATTACCCCACTCTAACTCGTGAAGAATCTTGGCTTCTGGTTCATTGTTATAGGCCGTTGCAACCGCTGGTGTGTAAAGCGCCATGACATCAATAACAACGGTTTCAGGTTGACTAGTAGCATCAGTAGGATCCGTATTGAAGAGATCCTCATTAAAGTCACTCACCCCGTCGTCGTCACTATCAACCAAGAAGTCGATCGAATTAGCAGTAAACGGATAAGTGGAGATGACGTTTCCTTCTCTTGCTTCTATGGTCTCCCAGACCTCTACACCATTCTCACTTTGGAGGAATAGATGTCTGAAGGGTTCACTCTCCCGAGGCCCCGAGTAGTCTCCTTTAATTTCAATGTTCGTTAACGAAGACAATGGCTCAACAGTAATGGAGAGATCATCTTCCTTAAGGCCAAGGTAGTAGCTCTTCCCCCAAAACTCTGCCGAAGGATAATGACCGATAACAACACGACTAATTGTCACTGCCTCCAAGCTGCTGTTAACAACTTTAGGTATGCGCAGGGTCGCCTCACTGCCCTCTATTTCAAGTGATGGTTTACCCTCTAAGAAAAGCTTGAAGTTGGCACTTTCTCCTCCCACCTCAGGGTCAGGAAAGGTCACCGGCGAGCCTAAGCGAACGACTTGCCTATCTAACCATTCACCGTCTACTTTCTCTTGTAATCCGAGTGTCAGGTGAGTTCGACCCAAGCTGTCTAAGTATGTTTTCCTGGGTAACTGGAACGCCACCGTTGCTTCAGTCCCCGCGCTATACTCCCAGCCGGACTTTAGGGTTTCAGGGAAATAACGAAATGCTCGGTAACTCAACTGAACAATTGGCAGGCTACTGGAACCGCCGAGGGAAACACGTAGTTCACCACTCTCTGTGTCACCCGTATTGATGACCCCTGCAGTGATTTTTACGGCGGTCTGACCGACTCTTTCCGCCTGACAGGGACAAATAAGTGACAACTCTGCCGCTTCAACCTGCCAACTCAGGCCCACCAGCATCGTTAGCATTGCGGCAATACGCAGCATCTTACTCATTCCCTTTCCAGCACTGGGTTTTTAGGCCTTGGCGCTTCAATAACATCCGGTACTTGCTCAATAACGACAGCATCGTCTGCCGTTGGCCCACCCAACGATCTTGACGGAACCAGCCAGCCATATTCTTGACCACCAACGAGTTCATATTCTCCATCAGGTGTGAACAGACTCATAAACGTATTCTTCTGGCTCACCGTCAGCAAAATGTGGTTAGCCATCGTCTCATCAGGGTAGGATTTGATGGCCGTCACTCCCGGCGCTAATTTCCGTACCTCTTCGATTTGAGTTTCCAAGACGTAGCCAGTGTGCGGAATGGTGATTGAGACTTTATCTCCGACTAGCCAGTCTTTAGCACGAAGTTCTTTAACTTCTAACAATATGGCGCTCTCATTGGGTTTGTTGTACCCGATAAGATTCGGATCGACTTGTGCCTCATCAATGGTCGTCAATGAAGGAGACGTCTCAACGTTTACCTCTAACGAATTAACAGCTTCCTGAGTTCGCTCAACCACCTCTTCTTCGGGTTCAAAGGGCAGATTAAAAAAGATTAAGATCGCGACCATAGACGCGAACAAAACACTAGCGCCGATAAATCGGATATTCTTCAAGGCTTTCATCATAAAGGTGTTCTCGATCACATATGGTACGCCTATATATCTTGTCTTTTAAGTACCGCCTATCAATTGCTTCAGCTCATTCATGACCATGGGACGGGCTTCTAAACTCCCTGAATACTCAACGTCCATAACCTTCAAGCAATCAGGAAGACCCAAAGGAGCGCGTAATCTCCTAAGCGAGTTCGTGCTTAAGGAACTCATCTATAAAGACAGCATTACCAAAACCACCCAAATCACTCGTCCAAATTACTAATACAGGTAGCCTAGGAGTCCCATTCTGTGAAGTGGGGGTAGGGGGGCGGTGGGGTGCTGCCGGGCCGGAAGTGCTAGCGCGGTAGGTTGGAAGTAAATGCTAGGAGAATGACCTAGTGTGTTTCTATTAATCAGCGTGCTTCCAGACGATACAACCAGACTTCTTCGAAATTCATTGGGTTTCGCTGAAACACAGAGAGGTTTGCCCACACACCAGCGAACTCAGAGAGTTCCTCATCACTCATCACGCGAATAGCACGGGCAGGATAAATATTGTCTTGCACACGAACTCTGACAAGCGGGCTCTGTTCTATATGTTTTACCCAGTTTGTTCTTGTGTCTCCAGCGTAAACGTAGAATCGACCATCTAACTGAATGTATGTAAAGTTGATCGAATAAGGGTCTTCCGGTCGAGTTTCCAACTGAGCGACAGCCGAGTCTTCATCAAGCTGCCATTTATTCGGCACCTCTGTCACCGTACCACTCAGATCTCCGCCCGCTGCAAGGATAAAGGGGCCATCGCACGCCGTTAATATCAGCAAGCATGCTGATAGCGAAAGGACTGGAAATATTGAACGCATTTTCAACCTCAACTATTGTGGACCAATCGAAACAATTACTCGGTTTGGTTGTGCTCGATCAGCACGAAAACGAAGCCAGTTTTTTCTAAAACTCGGTTGCGCTCATTAAATTTTTCTTATTCGTCTTTGACCGCAATCCCCTGCATCTCAAATCGCAGACCAAATAGAAGTGGTCCTGAGCCAACAAACGCTCTGGGAGGAAAGTCCTTTGAAAAATATCTTCTATAAACCTCATTGAAATCCGAGTACAAGCTCAAGTCAGTACAGTAAACGGTCACATAAACCAAATCATCCATTGTCATTTTCACTCGTCCTAGCGTCGTTTTGAAATCCTCCATTAGTAAACGAGCTTCTTCTTTCGGGTCTTCAGGAACCGTCCGAGTGCCCGGCAAAACACCCCCTTTACCTGAAATGTATAAAGTGTTTCCAACCAGAGCAGCATCACTGAACGGAAGATCTTGTCCAGCAATTTCGCTCTTAAAGTAGGTTGTTCCTTCTCCTGCAAATGCGGAACCAATAAACGAAGCTACTAAGATAAAAAATATTGCGGGTTTGTTCATAACATTCTCTTTTCTTAATGAATTGGTTTTGGGTTCGATTCATACTTTCTCTTTGTTTATTAACACAATCATAGAGACAAGACAGAAATGAATGCGATGTCACTACCTATCTGCACGGGTAGAAGCTGCATTAACAAAGGTTATCTCAATATGCTGAGGCGTTTCATCCCTCTCTACTGTCATAGCGAAGTCCTAATGTTTGTGTGCGGCGTCATCCACCATGATACCAATTGACCGCAGGCTCTGCTTGTTGATTGGGCGTTGCGCCCGCGTAAAAAATATTTTTGGAACACTCTTCACCCTCATACTGAATAGGGTAGAACAGCAAATGGTCGCGGCTCTCAAAGACTGGCAACATCTCTTTACGGCTAGCGGAAGTCCATCCACCCAAAACCACCGATACTTAGTCAACGTCTATCAATCGCTCGGTCAAGCGCGCAAATGTCGGCCAGTCGCTCTGCCCATCTTCCTCTATAGGTACGATCTTGAGTCTTTGATCACCTATCTTAATGCCGCCCGCCGCATTTATTTCTGTGATTGCCATCAGCTTTGCCTCAGCGACCGTATGCTCAGAAATAGATAAGCTACCCGTGCGCGAATGCAAAATTCCAACCTTGACCTCGCCGGTAAACCGCTTCGCGACACTTGATTCTGAGTCGCAACCCAATATTAGGGCGACCACAAGCCCGCAGACGAGCCAATGCCTATGCGATAAATAGTTAAATGCTATTTCCATACTGCTCAATGCTATGTGTAAAGTGGACATGGTACTTATTACAAGTATAGTTTATTTAATTCGCGATTTTCGGAGGTTGCCCGGGCATCCATCGTCGATGGTTAATGTCGGTAATGACTCGTATGGTTCGAATACTACTGATGCTGCTGACTTCCACTTTAGTAATAAGCTGCTCGAACACAACAACAGATCTCGATTACACGATCAATCAGACAGGGATGGTTGCTTGCAGATATGCTTCAGAGACGATGATGCCGCCTATAACAGGGTACGAAGATCTCGTATCTGGGGATGGTACGGTTCAATCCCGCACTCAAGTACGCAACGGCATCGCAGACTGCTATGAGAAGATAGGGGCGAAGTAGTGTCTCGCGTACTTCTGATACGCGCGTTAGGAAGATACTTTTGTATTCTTGGAATAACACACTCTACAACTCCTATTCTCTTTTGGCCGCAAGGTCTCTAGACGATCGTTCCAGACCTGTAACCACTTTCTGATCTGCGGCAGGTGCTCAGTAAAGGCATAAGGACTAGCATTAGCTGAAAGTGGATTTCGCAACGCCGCTCACCAGCGCATTCCGCGTCAGTTTGATGTCATTAAGCATCACATAGAGGCATGGGATTAGAATAAGGGTAATGACTGTCGCAAACAAAATACCAAAGCCCAATGAGACGGCCATTGGAATAACCATTTGAGCGGCCAGGCTTGATTCTGTCAGTATGGGTAGTAGGCCAAAGAAAGTGGTAAGAGACGTTAGCATAATGGCGCGGAACCGCTCGGTCCCTGCTTTAATAACCGCCTCTAGAATATCCATCCCATCAGCAACAGACTTGTTGACGAAATCAACAAGAATAATACTGTCATTCACTACCACACCGGCCAAGGCAATAATGCCGTAGACGGAGAGTGCGCTAAAGGGGATGCCAACGATAATGTGCCCAATTAGTGCGCCAATCATTCCGAATGGGATCACACCCATGATGATAAGGGGCTGTAGATACGATTTCAGTGGGATGGCCATCAGGGCGTAAATGCCAAATAACGCAAGCGCGGTGGTCAGAACCATACGCTGGATCAGTTCGTCCTCTTCCTGGCTTGCACCACCCAGCTCGATTCGCACATCGGGGTGTTGTTGAGACAGTTGCACAGAGAAATCACCTAATGTCACATCGTCGACTATCTTCCCGGGTTGGGTGATCGTCTTATTGATATCAGCGGAGATAATAATCGCGCGCTTACCCCAGGTCCGGCGGATGGTAGAAGGCGAGACTCGGGTTTCCAGTTCTGCAACCGCGGTGAAAGGGACCTCGTCACCATCTCTGGTCCTGATATACATGGATTCAAGGTTACCCATTGATTCACGCTCTTCCCGTGGATAACGAACCATGACCTTCACTTCCTCGCGGCCACGCTGCAGTCTTTGGGCTTCAACACCATAGAATGCGGCTCGCACCTGGCTAGCAAGATCTGTAAGTGCTAAGCCAAGCGCCTCTGCCGAAGGTTTAATTTTCAGGTTTATTTCCGGAATGCTGCCGGTGTTGGAATTCTCAATATCGTACACACCGTCGTAGGACCTTAGATGTTGATGCAGCAATTCTGCTGCAGCTTCCAGTTCTTTGATATTCGGTGAAATCAGTTTGAAGTTAATGTCTTTGCTATGACCATGGGACTTCTGTGCACCGCTGATTTGAATTGTTTTCACGCCGGAGAGCTCACCAACTCGTTCTCGCCAATTTGCGGCGATTTGTTCCGGGCTCTGTGAAAGCGAATCGACAGCCCTGAGCTCAGCGACGACATTACCATTGGTGTTGAAGACATAAGCGGCCATGTTCTTTAGGAACTTATCGTCTTCGGGTTGCTCCTCATTGAGTTCAACAAGCGAGTCGTTAAGCCGTTCGACAACCTTCACCACCCGTGCCGGCGATGTTCCATCGACCATTTCCACTTGCGCCCTAATGTAATCAGTAGACATGCTCGGAAAGAAAACCGTTTTGATATAAGGGCCCATCACGAACCCGGTGGCTAATATCAACATGCTGATGAACACGGCGAGCGTGGTGTAACGCGCGTCAATCGATTTGATCAGGAGTGGCCGGTATTTGTGCTCAACAAGATATTTCAGCCCATCAGCAAACCTGTTCTGGAATCGTCGCAATGGCGAATGGTCGTTGGCCGGCAACGGTTTCATGCTTGCCAAGTGTGCGGGAAGAATTAGCTTTGATTCAATGATTGAAAATAACAGACACAGAACCACAACAGAGCCGATGGCGGCCGGCAATGCGCCGAATCCGCCGGGCACTGTGAGCAAAGGGATAAAGGTTACCACAGTCGTTAGCACACCAAAGGTTGCTGGCATGGCTACGCGCTTGGCGCCACGAATAACATTGTCCAGCGAGTGGCCATCGCGTTCGCTGGCGGTCTGTACACTCTCGCCAATGATGATGGCGTCGTCCACGACAATACCCAGCACCAGAATGAATCCGAAAAGGCTCAGTAAATTGAGAGAACCGTCTACCAAGGGTAACAGAGCGAATGCGCCCAGGAACGCGATTGGCATACCCAGCATCACCCAAAAGGCTAATTGCAACCTGAGGAATATGCCAAGTATCACCAGCACCAACACAATACCCATTGTCATGTTAGAAACCATGATGCTGATGGATTCTGAAAGATAGGCGGTACTGTTGCCCCAGGATTCGATAGAGATTCCTTCCGGTAGTGTCGGGCTTCTCTTTTTCACATAGTCTTTCACCTCATTTGAGATATCTATCTGGTTCTGATCTCCCACTGCAGAAACAGAAATACCAATGCTGGGTTTGCCGTTGAATATCGAATAGAACTCGACTTCTACGAACCCATCGGTGATCTTTGCAACGTCTCCCAGAGTCAGTCGTGTACCATCTGACTCATGAATGAGTACGATTTTTTCAAAGTCCATTTTCCGATAGGCCTGACCCTCCGTTCTAAGCAGGATGTCGCCGGAATCAGATCTAATCGAACCCGCTGGTAGGTCCAGAGATGACCGTCGAATAGCTTTTGCCACATCATCAAGGCTCAACCCATACTGACGCAATCTTGACTCTTCTAGTTCAACACTAATTTCATCAGGTCGTGCACCCTGGATATCTGCTTTCGTAATGCTGGGTAAAGAAAGAATTTCATCCTGAATCGTAGAGACCAGACCTTTCATACTGACTTCATCCAGATCACCATAGACCTGAACGTTGATCGCGCGCGGATTTGGCTGGTTCCTATAGATTACTGGTTTTTCGATGGACCCAGGTAAGTTGGAAATTCTATCTACCGCCATCTTCACTTCGTCAAGGATAGCCAATGCGTCGTAACCGGTCTCAACGTCCAACCGCACTGTACCGGATGATGGATTAGAGAATGAACGCATATCGGCAATGCCTTCGATATCTCGTACAGCCTCTTCGATTCGAGTAACGACACCTGATTCCACTTCGCCAGGTGAAGCCCCTGGGAAAGGAACATCGATGCTGATCACGTCCAGTTGAACATCCGGCATGAGTTGTGTTCGTATGGTCGACGCGGAGAAGATCCCAGTCAGGATGATCACAAACATCAAGAGATTTGCCGCTACATGATTCCTAGCGAACCAAGAAATAATGCCCTTATTTGGATCAATAGCTGGATCAATGGCTGGATTAATTTGTGGATCAATCGTTTCCAAGATCCATCCCCACTATTGTGTTGTCGAGTTCCTGATAGCGTACCGGCGTTCCCGGGAAAGGGTTTTCAGGCACGGTGAGGCTAATTAGCTGGCCTGATACTAAACCGGACCGAATCAAGACCGATTGCTCGTCAGCGTGGGCAATTTCGACGGTTACGGGTCGTAATGTATCGTTGTTAGAGACTGTCCATATTTTGTTGTCCCTGTGCAGTGCTGTACGTGGTAGTCGAATCACGTTGTATAACAGCTTACCTTCGATAGCGGCTTCAACAAAAGTCCCCATGCGAAGAGAGTGCTGCCACTTCTTTGAGTACCGATTGTAGGGATCATCAATCTGTGCGACGAGATATAGCACACGACTACTTTCATCGAATACGCCTTCAGTTCGTATAATTCGACCTTGCCAGATATTGAGTTGTCCCCCGATATTGGCCGACAGTACAACACCGGGTCCTCGACCTTGAACCAGTTCATGCTCATCCAGGTTGAGGTAAGGCAATTGGCTATCCGGCAGGGGTAATCGTATTTCGGCAACTTCAACCGAAAACGTGACGGCCAGAGGAGAGCCTGAATTGACGAACTGACCAATATCAGCTCGCTTTTCTCGAACCAGTCCATCATAAGGCGCTCTGATGACCGTACGATCGAGGTCACCCTCACGCTTTTCCAGATCTGCCTTTGCGAATTCAAGGCTTGCTAAGGCTTCAGCCTGTTGTGGTTTACGCATGGCCAGATCGGTAGCGGCCTTACTGGACCGCAATACTGATTGCGCTCGTTCCCAGTCTTCCTTGGCGTAGTCAGCCAGTCCGGTTTCGCGAGTGACATTTGTTTCAGCCGCTCTAACCGCGGCCTGCGCACGTTTGACTTCTGCTCGATAATTACGGTCATCGATTCGAACCAGAACGTCCCCCTTGCTGAAGAATCCGCCAGCGACAAATGCGGCGGAAACTTCGGTTATCAATCCGGACACTTCAGAGACCAGGGTGGTCTGGGTTCTTGGTGTCACACTGCCCTGTGCCTTCACGGTGGTTTTTTCGTTCGCTGCATGTACACGCATGACATCCACAAGCATCGAGGGTGGTTTTTTATCGATGGTTTGTGGCGGTTCTTTCTGCATATACATCCATACGGCAGCAGCGGTGCTGATCGCAATGATGGCAATTGGCAAAATTATTTTTGAAAGCATAAGGGCGAACTATACACTGATTGACTCATGTGGTTATACGCTCGAACGCTGGACAACCGTCGTTTGTTAGGTCGGTATAAAGTCGTTTTCTGGCATCCTGCGCCCACACCGCATATCCGCCGTGAATATGGTTTACTCTGAATGGTGAGTTCCACAATAATAAAAAGTAAATCCATGTCCGAGCCCGTTGTGAGAATCACGGATGGCCTACTTCAGCGGTACCCTTAAGGCAGCAGTTCAATAGTGTCTTTTGTAATCTAGATTATTAAGTATTTAACTATCGATGTATGATTCATGAGAGAGCGTAAGAGCATTCAAATACGCGTACATGAGTCGATCGAGAAATAGGCAGGTCTGAATGAAAACCGATGCAAATCCTTTATCCTGGGAGGATGCTCAAGTATCCCTTGGCGTGGCGGGCACAGGGGCGTTAGCGCAGTTGCAAAGGCCGTGATTTTGGCTCAACCGACAATCAGTCACAGAATTCAAAAACTGGAAAAATCGTTGTCCGATCAACTCGTCATCAGAGAAAACAGGGTGCGGAACCCACCGAGGCTGAGTTGACGCTCGTATCCGCTGCGGCACAAATGACGAAGCTCCAATGAACAGGATTGGCATATTCGTGGATGTTCAGAATATTTACTACACAACCAGGCAAGTCTATGGTCGCCAATTTAACTATCGCAAACTCTGGGAAAAAGTTGGCATGGGTGGGGAAATCGTCGTTGCCAATGCCTACGCGATCCACGCGGGAGACGAAAGGCAACTCAAATTTCAGAACGCACTGAAGCACATTGGGTTTAACGTGCGCCTTAAACCTTATATCCAACGAAGAGATGGATCTGCAAAAGGGGATTGGGATGTTGGCATTACGATTGACGTGCTGGATGCGGCGCGGAATGTCGACACAGTGGTGCTGCTGTCCGGCGACGGAGATTTTGATTTACTTCTGGAAAGAGTGAAGACGAGATCCAACATCACCACTGAGGTTTTTGGTGTTAAAGAGCTGACTTCCAATTCCTTAATCAAATCCGCTAGTTTTTTTCATCCGATTGAAGAGGAGCTACTATTGTAGGGATGTCTAAAAGTCATTGTTCCGCCGAAGTGAGTGCCGAAAAAATTCTTAGCTGATTTATTAGTCATTAGCTTTTATCCATCAAAAGCTACTTCCACCAACATACATAGGCCTTACTGCGTGCACTACAGAACGAGATGGGGAAAATAATCTGTAGGTGGGTGCGCGATAATTTCTATCGGGTTTATGGCAACCGGTAATGCTCCGCTACCATTGTTGGCTTACAGGGCCTCATACTTAGATATTCTGGCCCTTACCTTCCTGACATAATCACGCGTTTCACTCCTAATATGGCGATTGGTCAGGAACCAATAGAATTCAGGTGTCGTCATCTTGTTAATGCGGGCTATAGCCTGCTTTCGGTTACCTGAAGAGTTTAGGCTTCGCCACAAATTACCAGCGCCTCCGTTATAGCTGGCTATCACAGCGTCTTCGAGCTTTTTCGGATCGTTAATGCCAACAAGATATCGACGAGCAAGAATACTTAAATAGCCGCTACCTATCTCGATGTTTTGGTCTGGTTGGTAAAGGTAAGCGGAGCTGGGGGTATGCGAGTAACCTTTGATACGCGTAAAGTAGTCTCGCCCTGCAGTATCCGCTTTGATTTGCATCAATCCCAACGCGTTAGAGCGAGAACGCGCCATTGGATTGAAGGCACTTTCAGTTTCCATAATGGCCATCACCAGGGATGGGTTGACCCGATGTGAGCGAGTAGATTCAAGTACATAGCGAACATATTTTGCCCCAGCCAGTTGTTTATGCGTTGCAACCATGGATAGCACAATACTGAAATCACCTGCATGCCGAAGTTCATTGTAGATCAGGAAATTGGCAAATCGTTCTGCGCGCCATACCGACGCAATGCTCTCACCATCGTGGTCTTTAATTTGATTGAAAAAAAACGGTTTCTTTGTTTTTTGATTGATCAAGCCAAGGTCGTAGGCCGTTTGGGCATCAATTACACTGGGATCGATATGAGTTAGCAATACCTCCACAATGCGCTGTTTAAGCCCGGATATTGTCTCTGAAGACGCCACTATCAGGCCGCTCTCAAAATCAATGAGTGTTCTTCCCGAACTATTGCTGCGATAAGCGAATATGGAAGGAATAGTAGATCCGTTAGCATCGGATGTGTCTTGATACTCTTGTAATAAAGTCGCTACTTCTGGTGGGTAGGCTTCTAATTCCTCCGCTTCTGCCCATAAAGTCATGAAGCAGGCAGCGCACAATATCCAGCGAGTGATCAACACGCTGGCACGCGACAGAGGAGCGGTAGTCTTGTCTGAAAATAGAAAGATATTATCGTCCTGATGCTTGGCTGTGCTTCTAGCAAGATCAGTTTCTTAGCGGTGAGGATGCGATGAGTAGCGTCAAAAATTTTGTGCCAGCCGCTTATGGTTAGCGATAAAAGAAGGAGATACTAAAAGCGTGGCTAACGTCGTTCGCATTGTTTTTAACCCTGATTTCTTAGGGAGGATTACCAAGAACTTTAACACGGATCTCCAGATACTGAGCAGCAGTGTGGACGCCAACCGCCGCCAGAACATACCGTTTACCTTGGGGTTATAGAAAGAGATCGCTGCCGGTTTCAGAAAGAGGTTTTGGTTTGCTCTAGCGCGAAATCGTGTGAAACATCCATTATTTGTTGAATTTCCACCACGTTGCCATCTGGGTCCCGACCATAGGTTGCGCGAATTGGGCTGCCTTCAAAATTTGGCGGGGGACAATTAAATGTCATGCCGTTTTGGCATAGACGCTCGTACTCTTGATCAATATCTTTAACGTCAAGACAGAAATGTGTGTAGCCGTGGTTGTTAACACCATATTGAGGGTCGATGGGCTTGCCGGGTGGATTCACATATTCGAAAAATTCCAGATAGGCATTGCCCATTTTTAACATTGCCTGTTTGGCATGGGAGTCTTTAAGCCCGACGATGCCATCGATAACTTCTGAACCCTTTTCCCAGCCGCCTTCATAGACGACTTCTGCGCCAATAGTGTCACGATAAAAAGCGACGATTCGTTCCAGATTGGGGGTGGAAATAGCGACGTGATGAATGCCTCGAATCATAAAGGTTCTCCTAGTTGTCTTTGATGACCAGTATCATGGGGCTAAAACCCAGGTTGATTCAATAGGTATTACGATCTCTACGCACCATAAAGATAGTGGATTGTCACTATTACCGTTTAATTTATTCAAGGCGCCCGTCGCGCCTAGCCATGACTCTCGTTGTGCAAAATGGTTTGTACCGACGGGTATGCTTGTAACTGCCGCCTGGAGATCGATCGTAAGGTAAGCTTTCTATGCGTGCTAGCCGATAGCCCCTTGACTGGCCAGCACATTCATTTCAGGCAGGGTCATACCGAGTTCAGTGAGAATCTCAACGGTGTGCTCGCCAACCTCTGGTGATACCAAATGCGGCTTTGTTGGCGTGCCTTCAAATCTAACCGGTGTCCTGGGCAATAGCATACGTCCTCCTCGTGGGTGCTGACTGGATTCGATAATGTCCATTGCCAGCACCTGTGGATCATTGATGACGTCTGCGCGCGAATTCGCTTTAGCAACCGGGATACCGTTTTCGGCTAGCAGTTCAACAATTTCGTCGGTGCTATAAGATGAAGTGTCGGCGCCCAGATGATGTGAGACGATGTGCCCGTCGCGGGTCTTGCTGACCTCGTACATGTCTGCAAGATCTCCTGCGTACTGCACATCGTCTCCCTCGAAGCTGTAATTCCACATGAGGTCGGGCCAATTGAAATAGATCCCGGCATCTAGCATCGACAACCTGATATGTTGACCGCCAGCACCTGTCGCCTTTGCGAACAAGGCGGCTGTAATCCCCTGGGCGGCGATGAGTGCAGTGACCTTGTCGTAAATAATGGTGCGCACCATTTCGGGTTCGCCGGTTGACTGCGCATCGACAACACCGCTGATCCCTTGAATCACATAATCGTACACGCGCTGTTCGGCATAAGGTCCGATTTCGCCCATGCCGCTGATCGACGCGTAAATCAGGTCAGCGTGATCTTGCTTCAAGTCATCGTAGCCAAGCCCCAGTTTGTCCATCTTTCCAGGTCGATAGTTCTGCATGACTACATCCGCGTTCTGAGCGAGTGTGCAAGCGAGGCGTGCACCGTCGGGATGCTTTAGATTGAGACCTATGGATCGCTTGTTGCGATTGATCATGGCGAAGATCGCGCTAAGTCCGTTTCGACTCGCGCCAAGCTGACGGATGCCATCACCCCAGCCTGGAGGCTCCACTTTAATCACATCGGCGCCCTGGTCTGCGAGGATCACTGCCGCCATGGGACCGGACACGACCGAGCAAAGATCGAGTACTTTTACTCCGGCCAGAGGCCCCGTCGATTTTAGTTTGTTCATTGGTTAAGACTTGGCAATCTGATTGACTTCCTGACTATGCGGTAATCCCGGTTAAAAATCACTCTGTCATTCTCGGCAATGATTGGCATCGTATTGAATATTCGTTCATGGGCAGCTTTGTTTGAAGTCGCTTTAGTCTCAATTCGTATGAACTTCGGTAAAGTACAGATGCCATCGAAACATAAAACGTGGAAGACGTCATGAAAGAGCAGAGAAACACTGTTTGAGGTTACAATGTCATGACGAGCATGTTGTTCCAGTTTCACCAAGGGTTGTTGCCGAATTTATCATGCTACAAGTTTTGTATTAGCGTAGCCGGATGAATTATTCTCTTGTTTACTCTGTTTGCGTTACCATTTTGAAAATCAAAACAGTAGCTACTGCGATCAACTTTTCAGGACATAACTTTCGAGTCTCGTGATGACGAATTTAGAAAACCTAATGACCAGATCGCGCAAGCCCTGCCAAGAGCCCTTCGGATCACTCGATTACGCCATGTCGGGAAGATGCCCTGAGTCTGCTGGCGATGATCGAGAGCCTAACGGCGGCCAATCCAAAATTGGGCGAAAGATTTCAACACTGGCGTCAACAAGTCGATGATCTTTTAGCCGGAACGATAAAAGATGACCTGGATACCGAAAGGCAATTGGAAGAATTGGCGATGGATTTTCGCTTTCAATGGATCACACTGGCTCATGCATTGATTGCTGGTGTGATGAAATCGCCCCCCAGCAATCAAATTCCCTCAGTCATGTATAACATGCGAAGTTGATTTTTAATGGCCTTGTCAACATCCTTAAAGGTACGAAATTATAAGGTGCGGATAACCCCTCCTTCCGCAGGGTAAATGCCTTTTGCGAAGGCATTTACAGGCAATAAACTGCCTCCCGAGAGTAAAAACCAAAGAGTCAGGTATACCTGCCGGCATCGGTTCGAGCATGGATTCCCATTTAAAACTTCGACAGCGAACCTTCCATTCGTCTACTGATAAAGGAACCCTACAATCGTTAGTACGATGGTGTAAGGCAAAGCCATTATCACCATACGCACATAGCCCAGTTGAATCAGCGGTGCGAGTGCGGAGGTTAGCAAAAATAGAAATGCTGCCTGGCCATTCGGGGTTGCAACAGAAGGAAGATTTGTCCCGGTATTAATGCTGACTGCCAGACTATCGAAATGTGCTCTGGAAATATCACCGGCATCAAATGCAGCTCTCACTTCATTGATATATACGGTTGCAACGAACACATTGTCAGAAATTGCCGACAGCAGTCCATTAGCCAGAAAAAATGCGCGTGGTTGGTCTTCGATGGGTAAGCTCAGTACCCATTGGATAACGGGGCTAAAGAGATGCAGATCATGAATCATCCCCACGACAATGAAGAAGATACAAAGCAGGGAAACGAAAGGCAAAGATTCCTCGAAGGCACGACCTATTTGATGTTCTTCTTTTATTCCGGTGAGTGCGGTCACCGCTACAAGTAGGCACAATCCAATAAGACCCACCTCCATGATATGGAGCGCCAATCCGACGACCAGAAGAACACCGCAGAGTCCCTGGATAATGAGGCCATAAACTTCTCTTTGTGTTCTCTTTTCGTCCTGATCCTGAATATAGCCTTTTAGTATTGCGCGGACTTGCGGATCCAGCTTCCCCCCGTATCCCAACACACCCGTTAGCTCGAGTACGATGCACGTCAGAAAACCGGCAATGACCGCAGGAATCGTGACATGTGACATTTCTTGGGCGAACTGAATAAAATTCCAACCCATCTTGTCTGCTATCAGCAGGTTTTGAGGTTCTCCCACCATCGTAGTGACACCTCCAAGCGCTGTGCCAATTGCGCCATGCATTACAAGGCTACGAATGAACGCCCTGAATTTTTCCAGCGTATCACTGCTCAATTCTTGTTGATCCGAGGTTCCGTTTTGGTCAAAGTCTGTATCTTCGCCAGCCTGAATCCTCTCGTACACGCCGTACAAGGCAACGAAAACAGTAATTAGTACTGCCGTAACTGTTAAAGCATCAAGGAATGCAGAAAGAAAAGCCGCCATCATTGAAAACATCAATGAGAGCATCCATTTGCTTTGCACGTTCATGATTAGTTTTGCAAATACAAAGGTTAGTAATGGCTTCATGAAGTAAATGAAACTCACCATAAATATCAACAGGGCAAGTACCCCAAGATTTTCCTGTATCTCGTGCCAGACTGTCTCTGGCGTTGTTAAACCCAGTGCCAGGATCGCTAGCCCCAGAAGCCCGCCACTTTGCAGTGGGTAACATTTTAAAGCCATGGCCAGCGTAAGAATAAACATTGCTAGAAACATCCACCCAAGAACGGTCGTCCCTACTACCATTTTCAATGGAATGCAGAGCACCAGGAAAACCAAGATCGACATCTTGAACCAGTCGGGACTGTTGCCTAAAAATTCTTTATATGCGATTCGAGTCATTTGATACCTTCCACTGCTAATTTCTTATTAGTTACATTGTACTTTTGTCTCACAGATTTCTGCGCGCGCCTGCATGACAATAAACATTGTCGCGAACGACATCAATACCATAAAATGCACGCCAGACTGAATAGACATGAGTATCTCGGTCGATATTTTTTTTCTTCCATATTCTACTAATTTTTGCGGACGCTTTCTTGCTCCTTGTTAAATAATCGTCGTTAATGTCTATGCACCGAGACATTATGGTGCTGGGTTTTCGGGAATACTTTTAAGTTAATGAACCTGTGTCCGCCCCGGTCGTGATGGGTAGTTCTTCCGCCATCCATTCTGACATTGAGCCATCGTAGACTGCGACATCATCCACACCCAGCAGTTTCGCGACGCAGGCGTTAAGCGTTGCCGCAATTCCACCGCCGCAATAAGTGATCAGGCGATCGCCGATCATTTTTTGCTCGAGGATCTCTGCCAGGGTTTTATCCGGTAGTAGATAGTCCTCATCCATAAGCTCGGAAAAGGGATGGTTCACCGAACCGGATATGTGCCCGGCGTAGAAAACATCCGCCTCACCTTTATACATTTCGGGTGTAAGTGTATTGACCACGCAGGCACTACCGTCGGTGATTGAAGAGAGCACTTCTTCCTTACTGGCGAACATCTGCGGAGAAAGGTCTGTATTAAAAGTTGTGGGGACGTATTTATTTTCAGCTATTTCCAGAGCACCTTTCCAGGCTTGCAGCCCGCCGTTTAGAACCCTGACGTTTCGATGTCCTGCATATTGCAGCACCCACCAGATCCGTGTTGACCATGCCAGCATTTCGGTGGAGTAAACTACGACCGGTGTATCCCCGCTGATGCCCAGGGCACCAATTGCTTCCCCAAGGGTTTTTTCGTCTGGAATCGTGTACATGAGATTCGAGTCAGGTTCGGAAATAGCGGCATGGTCCAGAAAAACACTCCCCGGGATATGCCCGGCGAGATACCTGTCATGGCCGCTCTCTACTGCTGCAGGATTAAGTACCACAGTAGCGTCAAAAAGGCGGAGGTTTGGGTCATCAATGATGGCGACCAGTTCTTCTTCTTCAATCAGGAGTTCTTCTCTTTTCATTGTCAGGTTTCCCGGGGTTTAGTTTCCATAGGCCTGTGCAGGTAGCCAGGTAACAACAGCCTGCCAGTTAAAGATGATGGCTAAGCCTATCAATTGCAAAATAACATAAGGGAACACGCCCTTGTAGATAGTCACGATATCTACACCCTCCGGCGCGACACCTTTTAGGTAAAAGATAGCGAACCCAACGGGCGGTGTCAGGAAACTTGTTTGAAGGCAAACGGCGAACAGGATGGTGAACCAGACCGGGTCAAATCCAAGGTTGAACACAACGGGTGAAACCAGAGGGAGGATAATCAGGGTCAGCTCAATCCAGTCCAAAAAAAACCCGAGCAAGAACGTGGCGAATAAGATAGAAATGATGATGCCAGAGGGACCGAAGGGGAGTCCGAGCAGCGCCCGTTCTATGAGCTCGTCACCACCGAGTCCGCGAAGTACCAGCGAATAAGCTGTTGCACCCAGCAATACTGCGAAGATGAACGCGGTGGTACGAGTGGTTTCAAATAATACCTCTCGCAACACGGATATGTTCAGCGTCCGGTTTAGCGCTGCCAACAGTAGCGCCCCCGCCGCGCCGACTCCGGCGGCCTCGGTAGGTGTGGCTAACCCGAAGAAAATGCTGCCGAGTACGGCCAGGATCAGGAAAGCTGCGGGCACAATGGCCATGAACAGTTCCCACACGACTTTCAGATCGATAGGTTCCCGTTGCGTAGCAGGAGCATGTTCAGGTTTCAGGAAGCCGTAGACAAGAATATAGGTGACGTACAACCCGCCGAGCAGAGCGCCAGGGAAAACGGCGCCGAGGAATAAGTCGCCAACGCTCATAGCCATTCGGTCAGCCATCAGAACCAGCATAATGCTTGGCGGTATCAGGATACCCAGCGTACCGACCGCGCAAACGGTGCCGGCAGCGAGGCTTGTGTTGTAACCTTCTTTCATCATCACTGGTAGCCCAAGAAGAGCCAATAGAACAACGGAGGCGCCAATGATCCCGGTTGTTGCAGCGAGCAGAAGACCAATCAGGGTGACGGTGATGGCCAGCCCGCCGCGAACCGGGCCGAGCAATTTCGCAAAGCTGGTCATAAGGCGACCGGCAATGCCTGATCTGTCCAGCAAAAGCCCCATGAAAATGAACATAGGTAACGCGACCATTACCCAGTTCTCCATAACATTCCAGACTCGATCAATCGTCAGCGAGGTGTAGCTCCAATCGACACCAACTGGCACGTGAAAATCGACTTCGAGAATAATCGCGAGGGCCGTAAACAAAATTGAAAGCCCTCCCAGAAGCCAGGCAATCGGGTAGCCCGTAAAAACCGAAACAATGAAGCCAAAAAACATGAGGAGAGCCAGGATTTCATTGGGACTCATGCCGATCTCCTGTTTGGCTTAGGAACAGGAATGACCAAACCCTGCTGAATCTTGAAACGATAGCGAGCAACAGCAGAAAAAAACCAATAAACAGCATGCTCTTGATAACCCAGCGGAATGGCAGCCCTCCTGGTGAAACCGACACCTCTGACAGAGCGTAGCTGGATGCTATAAAGGGCGCAGAAAAAACCAGTATCAAAGCGGTGAAAGGCAATACACAAAGCAGGATGCCGTAGAGCTCAAGCCAGCCCTGGGTTCTGGGACTGAGCCGCTCGTGAACGATGTCAACTCGTACGTGACCATCAAGCTGAAAGGTGTATCCAATGCCGAGTAAAAAGCCGGTGCTGTAGAGGTGCCATTGTATTTCCTCCAGTTCAATTCTGCCTTGCCCGAAGGCGTATCTCAGTACGACATTGAATACGATGGTCAACAATAGCAGTAACCATATCCAGGATATGGATTCGCCAATCCAGGTGATAAATGGATCGATTCGGCGTGAAATGACAGTTGAGGGGAGCTGCATCTTCTAAAAGTCTCTTGGTAGGTACGCCAGGCGCTTCCAATGCTGGTAGCTTTCTTCAAATGTCCGCTGGGATGCAAGGATTTTTGCAAAAGACTCATTTTTGTCTGCTTCTTCTTCCAGAACATCATCAGCGACCCGGTTGAGTTCCCTTAAAAGTGGTTCCGGTAGACGTTCTGCCGTCACGCCGATGGCGGGGAATCCGGCGATAACTTTACCCTGAAGTGCTTCAGCGCGAGCAAGATTTCGGGTCACTGCTGCGGTACAGGTCGTGGTGAGCAGGTGTTTGTCCACAGCTGCAAGCGAATTCCAGACATCAAGGTTGACGATGAGGTGCGATGCGGTAAATGGCTGGTGCCAGCCCGGATAGTAATTGTATTTTGCAACTCGATTGAATCCGAGTGCTTCATCAACAATTGGCAGCGAATATTCAGATGCGTCGATAGCTCCTTTTTCGAGCGCCTGGAAGATTTCTCCGGATGGCAACATGGTGACGGAAGCGCCAAGCCTTTCGATCACTCTACCGCCAATTCCTGCGAAGCGAATCTTTAGGCCCTTAACATCAGACAGCTTTTTAATAGGATCGCGAAACCAGCCGGCTGTTTCAGGACCCGTCATGCCGCAATATATTGGGTGTATGTTATGAGGCTTATACAGCTCTTCGCCGAGTTCACGGCCCCCTGCTTCAAACCACCAGGCGCTGAATTCCCAGGGTTCCATGCCGAACGGTACGGCTGCGATCAAGGCAGCTGCGGGAATTTTCCCCTGATCGTAGCCGAGCCAATTGTATCCTGCTGGTACTTTGCCATCCCGGACTGCGTCCGATATACCGAGCGCGGGGACCAGTTCGCCGGGTTCGAACATCTCGAGGTGCACTGCGCCATCACTTATCTGCGTGGCAGTACCGCTGATGTATTTGGTGTTGTCGCCAAGAACCGGAAGATTGCTGGAAAAAGGGGTGGGCACACGCCAGTGAACGCGGGTCGGGGTGCCATCGCTGATCTTGGCGACAGATAATTCGCTGGGACCGTTAGGGCGCAGCGCAAGGCTTGCGACCAGCCCGACGGTAAAAGAAACGGCAACGGCTAGCGCAGCGGATCTGTTAGAAAGCATAATCCCTCCGCCAATAAAGCATAGTTCTTCTGCCAATAAAACATAGTCCCTCCGCCAATGTGGTTAGTCCTAGACTAGCATGAGGGAAGGCCTTCCAGACTATACCCGGAGCACTAATGTCAGGATAATGGGCGTCTTTTCTCAGAAACGATATGTAAACCAGTTTTAATAAACCAGTTTTAATAAACCAGAGGATAGCTAGATGACAGATGTCAGATTTGATGACCGAGTGGTCGTAATTACCGGGGCGGGTAATGGACTTGGCCGAACCTACGCACTTGAAATGGGTAAACGAGGGGCCAAGGTTGTCGTTAATGATCTTGGCGGTTCAGCGTTTGGTGATGGCGCTGATAAGGCCGCCGCCGACGTCGTCGTTGACGAAATCAAAGCAGGTGGCGGCGAAGCTGTAGCCAACTATGATTCGGTCACTGATGGTGACAAGATTATCCAGACCGCTATGGATTCTTTCGGGAAGATTGACGTAGTGATTAATAATGCGGGTATTCTTCGCGACAAGACTTTCCATAAAATGGAAGAGCGGGACTGGGACCTGATCTATGATGTCCATGTTCGTGGCGCATTCAAGGTCAGCCACGCGGCCTGGCCCTATATGCGCGACCAGAATTACGGGCGGATGATCTTTACCGCATCCGCGGCCGGTATTTACGGAAACTTTGGGCAAACCAACTATGCGATGGCAAAACTCGGCCTGCACGGAATGTCGCAGACTCTGGCGCTGGAAGGTCGGTCCAAGAACATCATGGTCAATACCATCGCGCCAATTGCGGGTTCGCGCCTGACAGAAACAGTGATGCCCCAGCAACTGGTAGACGCGCTTAAGCCTGATTTTATTATGCCGCTGGTCGTAAAGCTCTGTGATGAGAACAGCCAGGAGACTGGCGGGCTATATGAGGTCGGCGCCGGATTTATAGGGAAAGTCCGATGGGAAAGAAGCAAAGGACACTCTTTCAGCGTTAGTCAGGGATTCAACGCTGAAGACGTCAACGACGCCTGGGATGAAATCGTGGATTTCACGGATGCAGATCATCCGTCCAGCATCGCTGAGGCTAATAAGCCACTTATCAAAAATCTGAAATCCTAAGCTGTATTGTCAGTCGGGGCACCATGCCTTTATGGTTTCCCGCCTGGTGTCCCTTGCATGACCAAAGTGTCGGTTAAACAAGTAGGAATCCGCAGGGCGCTTGCAGTAGATGCTGGTGCCTTGAACCAGATTCGATCAAAAACACCCGGTCCGTTTGCCCCAACCAGGGGGCTGGAACGTCATCTTGCCGAACCAGCTGTTTATACTTACCTCGCTGAGGACGAAGCGCCGTTTGGGTTTGTCACTGTTGGCCCCGCAACTGATTTGGAGCACGCCGGTCTGGGAGAGGTCCGTGAGTGGTTTGTATCAGCGACCTATCAGCAACGCGGATATGGGCGAAAATTGTTGGTGCACGGATTGACCGTCCTGAAACGAAGGATGTGTGATTCGGCGCTTATCTGGTTGCCGGTAGAAGCAAACCGGCCACTTGATGTCTTACTAAAACATGGCTTTAAACCTTATCCAGCGCAACGCCTCGTGAACGTAGACGAGCTAAGTATTACCGAGCAGGCCTACCTGAAGGACCTTAGTGATTATTTTTAGGGAGCAGGTGATCTAGCGGTACTTCCTGTAGTAGATGGTCACATCACCAAACTCCTTCATTTCGTCAAGGTCGGGAATTGTGGTTGCGCTGATATTGCCAATCTTTTCGAACCCTTCGAAGACGCTTTCGTCGCGAATACGTGAGTCTGCTATGAGGACTTCATCGGCGTAACTCCCTAATCGTTCCAGCCAGGGAATGTTCTCTCGATCATAAAGCACATCAGCTGCAATCAGCAGATCCACTTTATCGACGCATAGTTCAAGGTCCTCAAGGGTGTCGAGCTCGACCTGGTTGGCTTTACCGTTGACGATACAAGCTTCCAGTGCATGCTTGTCCAGGTCACAGGCGATAACCGAAGTAGCACCCGATATTGCCGCGGCGATGGCGACTACACCGGAGCCTGCCCCAAGATCCAGAACGGTCTTGTTCCTACAGATCTCTGGATGGGCAACAAGATGCGCCGCGAGGACCTGCCCGCTGGCCCAGCAAAATGCCCAGTAAGCAGGCTTATCTATGATGGCGTGCATCTCTTCATCGGGCAGTCTGCCTTTTGGATAGTCCGCGGAAATCAGGTACAGAGAAATCTCGGGGCTTAAAGGGAGTGGTGTTACGGCGAGTGATCCCGTAGTAATTGTTTGATTTAGGTTCTTTGTGAGCAGGTCATTCATATAAAGTGCTAGTCTATTGAATTAACCTGCCTGACTTCAAACCCTCTTTGTGCAAGTGTTTTTTGCCTAAGAATGGGCCAGTCATTAGTATTGGGAGTATTCCCGTCAGTTAATGAACAGTAGAGGTTCTTTTGCGTCCTGAAGAAATTGATCCAGCCGATCTGAAGGTTCAACATGTTGGTCCTGTCACCATTCTGTTCGGTTATGAAAATGGGAAATACCCGTATGGTAATTCGTTAACCGTAACTGGAAGCCGGCAAACAGCGATCATCGATCCTTCTCTTGGAGTTGTTGCGCGAAAAGAAGTACTGCCGAGGGTGGATATGGTGATCCATAGTCATGTCCATGAAGATCACATCGCGGGTACCCATTTGTTCCGAGAGGTGCCCTGGCATGCTCACAGCATGGACGCGCAGGGTCTTGAAAGTATTGAAGGCTTGATGGAGATTTATGGCACGCCTTCTGGCCCTGGATACGATGCATTCAGGCAGGATATCGAAACGACTTTTTACTATCCTGCAGGTGGTCAAGTACAACGGTTTGAAGAGGGTCATGTTTTTGATTTGGGTGACGTCACGGTCACGGTATTGCATACACCAGGACATACCCGGGGTCATTGCTGCTTCCTTGTTGAGTGGGGTGAAGACCCTGCAAAAAAGCTTGTGTATCTGGGTGATATAGAGCTGACGGGTTTTGGACCCTACTATGGGGATGCCTGGTCTGACCTTACTGATTTTGAAGAAAGTATCGAACGCTTGAAACATGTTGATGCTGGCTGGTGGTTAACATTTCATCACAAAGGGTTGGTTGATGGTCGCGATACTTTCCTTGCGATGCTAGATCAGTTCGAGTTGATGATTCAGGACAGGGAATCGCGGTTGCTCAAGTTCATCAAAGAGCCCAGGTCAATAGATGAAATCATTGATCATCGCTTTGTCTACCGGCCCGGCCAGACTGGGTTTCTGATTGATGAGGTCGAACGGCGTAGCATGGGAATGCACCTTGATCGATTGATAGAGAAAGGCCACGTGAACTTTAGTGGCGGTGCGTATCAGGTGACATTATCGTCAGTGGAAGTATCGTGAGTGAAATTGATGTTTCGGCAATAGGGGAAGACATACCGTTACTGGAAGGACTCCGCACCACCAGAGCCATCCGGCGGTTGAAGCCGGACCCGGTACCTATTGAATTGGTCAGGAAAGTCTGTGAAGCGGGGACCTATGCGCCAAGCGGGGGAAACCGCCAACCCTGGTTTTTTGTGGCGGTGACGGAGAAAGAAAAACGAACAAAAATCGCTAACCTGTATCGATCAACCTTTCGGCAATATATCGTTCCGGCGAAACAGGCGGCCAGGTCTCCTGATTACCCTGAAGCTAAAAAGCGCAATATGAAGGCAGCGATTTACCTGGCGGAACATCTGCACGAAACGCCCGTACTGCTGTTCATCGCAGGATGGACACGTCGCAAGCAGCCACAATCACAGGCGTTGTTTCCGGCTATTCAAAACATTCTGTTGGCTTGCCGGGCAGTTGGATTAGGCGCGTCCTTAACGACCGCGCACCGTGCGCACGGTGAAGAAATTGATACGCTGATAGGTCTGAACCCGGAGAAGACACCCAGCATCGCTATGCTGCCGATAGGTTGGCCAAAAGGTCAGTATGGCAAGCCTACACGCAGGTCTATCGATAGCTGTTTCTTCGTCGATAGCTACACGGGCGAGCCTCTGGACTAGATCAGGATCGGTTCTTCGTCAGGCTCTTCATGACGCCCAGGTGTTGCGCGTTCAGCCAGGTTTGGGTCAATCGACCGGTAGTAGTACACATTGTCCTTGAGGGTTCTCTCGATTCTATTGCGACTCATCAGGCAGTGCAGGTGCGCAATGCATTCACCCAGTCCCATAAACATAGAAGCGCCTTCCAGTTTGCGCTTAAAAAGTTGGGGCAACAGGTCCACAGCAATTTGGGGCTGCACACAACTCTCTTCAAGAATAAGCATCCGGTCCTCGTGATGATCAATGAGTTCCTGGAGCCTGGCCTGGACGCCATAAAAGGGCTCATTGTGTGCAGGTAATACAAGTACTTCATCGGGAAGCAACGTCTTGAATTTTTCGTGTGACTCCAGCCAGTTGATCATCGGATTACCAAAGGGTTCAGTCGGGGAGACACTGACATTGGAGGTGATTACGGGCAGGATCTGGTCGCCTGAAATGATGACGTTCAGCTTTTCACAGTACAGGCAGACATGTTCAGGGGAATGGCCACTGCCAACAAGGATATCCCAGGAATTGTCGCCTATCATGATGTGTTCACCATCACTTAATCGGATGTAGGCATTGGGTATTGGTAAGTCTTCGGGCTCGGGTGTGAAGCTGCTGCGCATTTCCGACATCTGGGTCAGAAAATCTTCTGTAAGGCCATTTCGCTGGAAATACTCGCCGGTCTGCCAGTGACCGCCATCGCGCATCATCGAATTCATCACGCGGGTCTGGTAGTACTCGCCGTAGCTCATCAGAAGTGGCGCGTGCCATAGGTCGGTTAGAAAGCCAGCCTGGCCAGTGTGATCAGGGTGCATATGCGTGCAGATCACCTGGTTGACAGGTTTCCCCCCCAGGCAGTTCTTAAAAATAGTATGCCAGTGATCCCTGGTTTCATCTCCGCGAATGCCCGTGTCAACAATCGTCCAGCCTACGTTGCCTTCAATCAGGTAAAGATTAATGTGGTTGAGTGACATCGGCAGAGGCATACGAAGCCAATAGACTCCAGGCGCCACTTCCATGGTCGTGCCGAACTCTGGTGAGGTGGAGAATGGATACTGCAGGGTTTCGTGAATAATTCTCATGACTAGTCCGTAAAAGCGATACCTCACATCATACACGATGACCTTTGCCCGCGCCGGTCATCGCCCTGTTTGAGGTTTGGTCCTGGTGGCTGTCGTGTAGGGCTGCCAATCATTATAGCAAAGGATTTACAAACCCTTTGTGATAGGCCTTTGTGATAGGCCCTTTGTGATAGACCCTATGTTATAAACCAGTGTCCAGCCAATAGCCTTCACCACCGTCGTCCTTTGTTTTAAGGTGTCCTGCCGTTGGTGTCGCGAAGTGAGTGCCGATAATCAGAACATCCTTGTTGACATACTTTTTCATCAATTCAACTCGTGTGGTAGTGGAAGCGGCCTGGTCAAAGTCCGCGGAGCTGGCCCAGTCCAGGTGTTCGATCTGGCAAGGGTGGTGGATGCAGTCACCGGTAATCAATGCTTCCTCTCCTTCAGACTGTATATGAATACTGACATGACCGGGCGTGTGTCCGGTGGTGGGTTCCAGAAAGACCTCATCACATACTCTGTGATCCATCCCGACAAGGTCAACCAGCCCGGCATCAAACACAGGCCTGACAGAGTCGCCCATGACGCCCTGATTTAAATCGTCAGCAGCCTTGTCTGACTCAGCTTTATCCCAGTATTCATACTCTTTCCTGCCCATCAAGTAGCGCGCGTTAGGAAAGGTCGGTATCCATTTCCCATCCACCAGCATGGTGTTCCAGCCGACATGATCGACGTGCAGGTGAGTGCACATCACTGTATCTATTTCGTCTGTTTGGTAACCGGCCTTACTCAGGTCTTCCAGAAACGGCAATTGCAGATTGGTCCAGTTGGGGATGCTGCGCTGTTTGTCGTTGCCGATGCAGGTGTCGACAATCATCTTTCGCGTCGGAGTTTCCACCACCAGTGCATGAATGCTCATGATCAGGTTGCCTTCTTTATCGGCAAAATGTGGTGCCAGCCAGTTGATCTCTTTGACCTTATCTCTCGTTGCCTGGGGAAGGATAAACTTGGTGCCGCCCGCGATCTCCATTTCAATCACTCGAGTGATCTTGACGTTACCTACTTGCCACTGGTTCATTGGCTGGCCTCTCTTTGGATCAGGTCGATGGCTTCTGCTAGAGACTCTGTTCGTTCCCTCCAGTTCTTTCCTCCAGTGCTGACCCGCAGAGTCGAGACACCAGAGTCACGATAAGCCTTTAACCTTTCCTTGATCATAGCCTCTGTGCCAATCAGGTTGGTCTTTAGAATCATATCATCGGGAACCCTGCGAATGGCTTCATCCTTCTTGCCGTTAATCCAGAGGCCCTGGATTTCAACAGCTTCATCGACGTAGCCAGCGCGTTTAAAAGCATCGTTGTAGAAATTGGTTTTTGCCGAGCCCATTCCTCCAAGGGTAAATGCCATGGCGGGTTTCCTGGCTTCAATCATTCGTTCGACATCGTCGCCCACCTCAAGACTGCCGCCAACCTGAATGTCGATATCTGCCAGAGTTCGGCCGGACTTTTGAAGCCCCCTTTTCAAAGGCTCAAGGAATACATCTGCATGCTCTGGAATAAAAGAGGTACCCAGCCAACCGTCAGCTAACTCCCCGGTCATCTCCATGGACTTGGGGCCAAGTGTGGCAAGATAAATAGGCAAGTCCTTTCTTGGGGGCTGCGAGAGTTTGATGGGTTTACCCTCGCCGCCAGGGCGAGGTAACAGGTAATGTTTACCTTCATATTCCAGTCGCTCGCCACTCAAACCTTTTTTAACGATCTCTACGCATTCCCTCAATCGTCCGAGCGGGTTTGCGAAAGCTGCGCCATGAAGACCCTCGACAACCTGGGGGCCACTGACGCCAAGTCCCAGAACGAACCGGTTATTGGACACAGTTGCCAGGCTCTGGCTGGTCATTGCAATCATCGAGGGAACCCTGGAGCTGATCTGCATGATCCCTGTGCCCAGTGTGATGTTTTTTGTAACCGCTGCTAAATAGGACAAAGGTACAATCGCGTCCATCCCCCAGGCTTCAGCCGACCAGACAAAATCAACGCCCATCTTGTCTGCCTCTACGGTGTAATCCACCAATTCATCCCAGTCTTCGCCGTTGTAATAAGCGCTTCCGATCCCAATTCCTGTCTTCATATCTATCTCTTCTAATTATTTTTGATGATCTCGTCTTCAACATCGATCAGTTTATCTTTGCCGAAGAATATCTCATTTTCGACAAAAAAAGTGGGGGAGCCGAATGCACCCATCTCAACGGATCGATTGGTGTTGTCTATAAGCGTTTGTTTGATAATAGGGTCCTGCATACCCTCGAAGATGGCGGCGGCGGGAAGCCCTGACTCCTCGAATGCGGTGCGGATAATCTCCGGTTCGTCCATTTTCTTTGGTTCACACCACATGTGCTGATAGATTTCATGGATGTATCGCTCGCAGTAATCCTGGGTCTGGGCAAAGATTGCGCCACGCATGACCTGCAGGGTATTAACCGGGAAAAAAGGGTTTTGGTTGTAATCGGTGATGTTGTGCTTATTTAAGAAACGTTCCGTCTCAACATTCTGGTATTCGCCTTTATTTTTAATACCCTGCAAAGTCACCGCCGGTGAAGCGTTACCCGTGGCTTTGAATACACCACCGATCAGCACCGGCACATAGGTGAATTTCACGCCAGTGCGTTTTTCTATTGAGGGTATAGCGCGATGGCTAAGGTAGGCATTTGGACTGCCAAAATCAAAATGAAATTCAACGATCACAGACTGACTCCAATAATAAGATGCAGGTTAGTTTCATCATAAAAGCTTTTAAAACTGGAAAGAAAGTACCTGATCAATCACGTTGAGTAAACCTACAGCTATGCCGGTTGCTTGATTAAGCCCAATCGATGAGGTGCGTCAGGATGATGAAGCCTGAATCATTTGCAGATATGAAGGGTTCGCTGATGTAAATACTCAACATCGTTGGGGAGAGCTGGGTCCTGCTGATCATTTGTGATGCGAATCTTGGTGTCCCCGGTCCTGCTTTCCATGACTCATTGACCTGTACTTATGCAGGAATCGCGATACTAGTCACTGTAGTTCAACTTTCCCGGGATGAAATTCAGCACAAAAAAAACCCTGCCAAGGCAGGGTTTCTTTCGGATTTTGGCCGGGACAATTTCGGGCGAACCCTCCATTGCTTGGTCTATCCTCCGAACCTTTCGGCCCGGGTTGAGTCCATGACCAAGGTCTAGACCCTGGTCGGACTCGTGCAGCTCTCTGCGTTCTGTTTCCTCCATTCTCCACTTCCGGCCGAGGCCTTCTGCTTCCTTTAGTCTCCACTTCAGCTTCCTGCCGCGGGTGGCTGTTTCCATCGTGCCAAACGTCTCTGGCGATTTCCGCAACCTGGCCCAGCGAGCCGTTATTTTAAGACGCCTTGCTACGTCTCCACTACTAGGGGTCGATCGCCCTCTGTGTAGTGGGTCGGATATCCGGTCTACGATTCACTTCCCCCGAAGGTTCCGTGTTCCGCTGCCTCCCGAAGGTGACACCCGGTAACCCTTAAGCCGCCCTTGCCCTGGCGACTGCGACCCGGCACAGGTCTATCGGTTTGAGTTTGGTCTGGTTTCCCGTTTCCGGTTCTCCTAACCTCCCTCAACCGTCGAAATACAATTTACAGAGGTTCTGGCGATATGGCTATTGAAACGATTGCAACTAGCGGTGGATTAGCTGTGGATAACCTTTGGGTAAGTCAGAATATTTCCTGATAGTGATGTGGGAAATGTGAAAATCCAATGAAGCAAGTTGTAAGTTACTGATTATAAAGAAAATTAATTCATGATTTTATTTCATGTTGGTGCGTAATGAAGGGGTAAATATTTTCTAGGGCAACTGATGAGCCTGGATAGGTAGGCCAACTAAAAGTTGCGCTGGTGTTTTTCCTGAATATGCTAACTAATAATCAGAGGGGTAAGACAGAGCATAACCGTTAGTCATATTATCTCATGACGGTTCTTTCCTTGGGCGCGTATCGAGCCCCGAAGATCGCAGTACGAGAGAGTTGATTGAGCTGATAATGTTGTGCCGTCAGTCCCGCAGTAGTACAAGACTCATATTGCGGTAATATGAGTTGCACTAACCGGAGCGGAACTGGCTCTGGATCAACTGACTACCGGAGAACACTGATGGAACTGAGAATGGATGGGCGGGTGGCCCTTGTTACTGGAGGCAGTAAAGGGCTTGGATACGCCATGGCGCATAAGTTTGCTGCAAGCGGCGCGCAGGTTTGCGTAGTTGCCCGAAATGGAGGCGAGGTGGCGGAGGCCGCTAACCGGATTAAGCTTGAAACGGGCGCAGGTTCATTAGGGCTCGCTTGTGATGTTAGCCAGGCTGGTCAGCTCCAGTCGGTGTTTGATTCATGCATCGAAACATTTGGGAAGGTGGACATACTCATCAACAATGCCGGGCATGCAATGGCAGGTGAGTTTGAATCGATTACAGATGAAGAGTGGCAGTATGACTTTGACCTTAAGTTAATGGCCGCGGTCCGCATGTCGAGGCTGGTGTTCCCCGGAATGAAAGAGCGTCGCTGGGGACGAATTATCAACATGCTTAATACGCTCGCGAAAACGCCAGCCAGAGGCAGTGCGCCGACTTCAGTTACCCGCGCAGCAGGCATGGCGCTGACCAAGGTTCTGGCAGGTGAAGGTGCACCGCACAACATCCTTGTGAATGGATTCAACATCGGGTTGATTAAATCTGACCAGATTCAGCGTGGGTATGACAGCAAGCCGCGCGAAGAATCTTTCGATGAATTTGTAGCAAGGGCTGGTAAAAAGTCAGTTCCGATCGGCAGGTACGGCGAGGCGGAAGAATGTGCGAACCTGGCTTGTCTGCTCTGTTCCGACGACTGCGGGTTTGTCTCCGGAACTGCCATCAATATAGACGGCAATATGTCACCAGCTATGTAGTGCGGAGTTGCTTGCGAGCTCGCAGGTAAACTGATTTGATTGTGCGTTGACAATAAATAGGAAAACCAGATGCCTGATAACTTGCCAGAGGCCCTAGTTGCAGTAAAGCGACAGGCAGAGGATTTTATCGATAAGGTGATCAGACCCCTCAGTGATAAAGAGGGTGCTGAAGTGAGTGAAGACTCCATTAGGTCTGTGAAGGAAGCCTCCAGGGAAGCCGGGTTTTTCTTTAAGACACAACCCGTAGAGTTTGGCGGTACACCTGCTTCGACACTTGAGCTGACGGTTTTACGTGAGTTGTTTGGCCGTACTAATCTTCCACTGACACGCTTCATATTTGGACCGGGCCCCGGTGTTCTTCACGCTGTTCAGGGAGACCTTAAATCAGGGTACCTTGATCCGGTTTTGAGGGGGGAGAAAAGAGGCGCATTTGCGTTTACCGAACCCGACAGTGCTCCGCGGGCTACGTGGGGTGTGGTGGCCGGAGACAAACTTGTCATTAATGGCCAGAAATCCTATATCACGGGTGGTGGTTCGGCTGATTTCATTTCTGCGTTGGTTAATGTCGAGCAGGCAGATGGCGGCAAAGCAGGTACTGCCATGGTGGTGATCGATCGTCAGGCGCAGGGTGTAGCGATAGATCGAGTGTTTACTTCCCTTGACGGTAGCAGTCATGTGTCAATGACTTTTGATAACGTTTCGGTGCCGATAACTAACGTCATTGGTGAGCTTGGTGAAGGTATGCCAAGGGCGCTTGCGAATATTGGCAACGTACGGCTCATGGTGTCAGCACAAGCCTTGGGAATGTGTATGTTTGTCCTTGATTATATCGAGAAACACATTAAGTCCCCGCACCGTTCAGGCGTTCCCCTTGGGGACAAAGAGGGTGTTCGTTTAAGGTTTGCGGATATGCGAATCGAGACATTTGTGGCACGTAGCGCCTTGTATCGAACAGCAAGAGTCGTGGACAGTGGTGATAATTCAGTTAATGAAACAGCTATAACAAAAGTCTTTACCACTGAGACAGCAGGTCGGGTGGTCGACCAGGGTGTGCAGTTATTTGGAGGACAGGCGCTGGTTGCAGGACATCCGTTGGAAAAACTCTATAGGGAAGCAAGGTCCTTGCGATTCGTTGAGGGTGCGAGTGACCTTTTGCGGCTCAACATTGCGAAAGGAAAATTGGAGCTCGGTAAAGGAAGGCTCTAGGGTTTTTCGCTTTCCGAGGGTTGTTCTTCACAAGTCCAACCCCAGTTTTCCAGTTTGGCTGCCAAAAATGTAGCCCTGTCTTCGCAGTACCCAGCCGAGGCCTTTGCGCTCCAAGGATATTCGGTCAGGCTTTCTGAGATTTTCTCATATTTAACCCTGCAGGGTACCTGCCAGTCTTTATGTTCGTACTCGACAGAAATCATCCTGATTTCGTTATTGGCTCGACAGGTAAATTTACTAGCCAATACCGTTGGACTGACCAAGAATACAATTAGCATACAGATCGATCGGCGCATCATTGTCATCCCGTTACGGTCGGTAAGTGAATTGTGAGCTTCCTGGCACCAGTGCCCGGTAGGACAGGTTTGCCCAGCGGCACAGGTTTTCCCGAGTGTCTCGTGGGTCGATAATCTCTTCAATCTCAAAGAACTCTGCTGACCTAAAGGGCGAACGAAGTTTGTTGAGTCGTTCTTTTATAGCGGCCAGGTGTCCATCGAAATCGTCTGCTTCGGCTAGTTCCGCCTTGTAGGCAACCTCAATTCCCCCTTCGATCGGTAGCGAACCCCAATCCCCCGAAGGCCATGAAAAGCGGAAGTGGTGGCTGCCGGGTTTGCTATTGGCGGCGCCAGCAACCCCAAAAGCCTTTCGGATTACAACGCTGCAAAATGGCACAGTAGTTTGCCCCAGGGCAGCGAGTGCTTGGGATCCAAACCGAATCGTCGAGTTTTCCTCTGACTGTTTGCCAATAAGAAACCCCGGGCAATCAACGAGGTGCACCAATGGCAGGTGGAAAGTCGATGCAAGGTCACAGTGCCTGATGAGTTTTCGGCAGGCATCTGCTGTCCAGGCTCCGCCGTAAATCATCGGATCTTCGGCGAAAACCGCCACAGGAACTCCGTCGAGCCTGGCGAGCCCGGTAATGATAGATTTGCCCCATTTTCTGCCAATCTCAAAGAATGAACCGGTATCTACTACGGCATTGATGACTGGGCGCATTTTGTACACCTTCCTCGGGTTTTTGGGGACGACGTCCAGTAGAAACGTCTCTTTTCGGTCAAGCGGGTCGTTGGTGGGGATTCGCGATGGAATCTGGTCGACGTTCTCGGGCAGGTAAGATAGAAACTGTTTCGCCATGGCAAAGGCTTCTTGTTCTGACTGTGCTTCGTCGTCGATGGCACCGTTTCGAGTATGGATTTTGCTCGAACCGAGTTCTTCCTTGCTGACGTCGCCCAGGTTTGCCCAGTCAACCAGTGCCGGGCCGGCGATCATCATTTGTGCGGTGTCTTTGACGATGACGGAATAATGTGAAGAGGATACCCGCGCTGCGCCTATACCGGCGACGCTGCCGAGCGCCAGTGAGACTGAAGGAGCAATACCTAAATGGCCGACGATGACTTCCCAGCCAGCTACTCTTGGAATATAGGTTCGGCCAGCTGTTTCTATGGTCTTCACCGAGCCGCCGCCACCCATGCCGTCGACCAGACGTATATGTGGAAGTCTAAGCTCAACTGCCAGGCCTTCAGCCTGTAGCCTCTTGCCTGCTATCGAGGCATCTGCCGACCCGCCTCGGACAGTGAAATCATCGCCTGAAACAATAACCGGTTTACCGTCTATTTCTGCGGTACCAAAAATATAGTTTGAGGGGGTGAAATCCTTGAGGTTTCCGTCCTCGTCGTATTCCCCTACACCAGCCAGCTTGCCTATCTCATGGAAGCTCTCTGGGTCGACTATTTTGTCCACGCGCTCCCGAATGGTGAGTTTCCCGAACTCATGTTGCCGGGCTACTTTTTCGTCCCCACCCATCTTCTCTGCCAGGTCGTTGCGTAACGCTAATTCGGAGATTTCTTTTTCCCAGCTCATACCAGTCCTCGTTCATTCATTGAAGTCCCACCTGATCATATCAATTTCAGCAATCCCTGGTTTAGCTCTTTCGTGGCAGTGACTGCATTGAACCATTAATCTAGACGCCACAAGTTGGAGCATATTCATGTTTTTCTCTGGGCGCGTTCGTCTTAATTTGACAAAAAATCCTCTTAACCAGTGCTTCCTTAGGTACACTTCGGTCCTTCGCCAGCCAAATGAAATTATGTTGTGAAAGAATATCGGCAACACAAATATGAAGTACCCGAGGGAGCTACCGAAATTATTCTGGTGCGCCATGGAGAGTCGCGAGCTGCCACGGCTGACAATCCTTTTCCGTTGGTAGAGGGGCAGGGTGATCCTGAACTGGCGTCACAAGGTCGACAGCAGGCCGTTGCCGTTGGTGAGCGCCTAAAGCATCTTCCCATTAACGCGGTTTACGTCACCAGCCTGCAGAGGACAGTAGAAACCGCCGCGCCTTTGTGTGCTCATCTCGATATGGAACATCGGGTGGATCCGGATTTACGAGAAGTTCATCTTGGGGATTGGGAAGGAGGTAAGTTTCGTATCATGGTCCATGAAAATCATCCCCTGTACGTTGAGATGAATGAGGAGGAGCGTTGGGATGTCATTCCAGGCGCTGAATCGAGGGACGCATTGCAGGAAAGAATCGGAAGAGGCCTACGTCGAATTGCGCAGGCGCATCCGAATGAACTGGTAGTCGCCGTGCTGCATGGAGGTGTCATCGGGCACATCATCGCTGAAGCGACAGGATCGACGCCATTTGCGTTTAGCGGTTGCGACAATGGTTCTATTTCCAGAATTGTGATGGTCGATGGAAAAATAGTTGTCCGTGGATTCAACGATGTCAGTCATCTTGGCAATGCAGAGACATTGGCGTCATTACCTACCTAAGAAAACCAAATAAAACAATCTGGGGAAGCCCGTATGAAAAATGCCTATGAGCAGTTAACAGAACATTTTCGAAAGGTGGGTGACCTGGGTCATGTCTATTCGATCAGCTCGTGGGATGAAGCGGCAATGATGCCCGAAGGCGGTGGCGCTGCGCGCGGCCAGGCGATGGCAACCCTTGGGGTCGTGATTCATGAAATGCAGTGCAGTGAAAAGATTGGCGAGTGGTTGGACGCCTGTTCGAACCTCGATCTGGATGATTGGCAGGCGGCTAATATCCGAGAGATAAAGCGCGAGTATGACAGTGTGACCTGTTTGCCGTCAGATCTGGTTCACGCCACTTCGCTTGCGTCGTCCAGAAGCGAACAGGCTTGGCGAAAGTGCAGGGCAGACAATGACTGGCAGACGATGCAACCATTACTTGAAGAGGTGGTTAACCTTGCGCGGCAGAGTGCTGTTGTAAGAAGCGAAAAAACGGGGCTATCCCTCTACGATTCGCTGCTCGAGACCTATGAGCCCGGAATGCGGTCGGAAAAAGTCGACCAATTATTTAACAGCCTGAAGGATTTTCTGCCGGGCTTGGTCGAACAGGTCGTTGAAAAACAGTCACGGACGCCGCTCGTGCCAATGGGAAACAATTTTTCAATAGATAAACAACGAGACCTGGGCATCAAGGTCATGGGCATCCTGGGGTTTGATTTTGACCATGGCCGCCTGGATGTTTCCCACCATCCGTTTTGCGGCGGTGTCCAACAGGATGTACGTATCACTACTCGATATACCACAGAAAACTTTGTTGAATCACTGATGGGGGTGGTTCATGAAACCGGCCATGCAATGTATGAGCAGGGCAGACCAAAAGGATGGGCAGGGCAACCGGTTGGTGTTGCTCGCAGTTCTGGTGTTCATGAGAGCCAGTCGTTGTTAATGGAAATGCAGGCCGGGCGGTCACCGGAGTTCCTGAAATTTTTAGCACCGGTTATTCGTGAAAACTTTGGCGTTAGCGACGATCAAGCTGGTTGGTCTGATGATAACTTGCACCGTCTATACACCCATGTGGAGCGAGGGCTAATTCGGGTCGATGCAGATGAGGCGACCTATCCGCTGCACGTGATCCTTCGTTATGAAATTGAAAAGGAGTTGATCGAAGGTAATGTGCAAGTCGCTGACATTCCTGAGCTCTGGAATAGCAAGATGGCTGAATATCTTCAGCGTGATACTCGCGGTGATTACAAGGATGGTTGCCTGCAGGATGTTCACTGGAACGCTGGTTTGTTTGGGTATTTTCCAACCTACACCCTTGGCGCTATGATGGCAGCGCAGATTTTTGCGGCCGCCAGGCGGGCAATGCCAAGTGTGCTGGATGATATCAGCCGGGGTGAGTTCAGTAACTTACTGAATTGGCTACGTGAGAATGTGCACGGTAAGGGAAGTTTCCATTCTGTGAGTGACCTCCTAGTATCTGCTACGGGTGAAGACCTGAACGAGGCGTTTTTTGTTAATCACCTGAAGCAGCGATATTTGGCCTAGCATGGGCAATGCTGGTCCGTGTACCAGCATGCTAGCCGCTCTTCCAGGAATTCTTTCAGGACTTCTTCGATTGTTCGCCGTTTATCCGATGTCTTGTTAACTGATCGTCCAGGATGGTTGGTGCTTTCGCTACAGGGTTGAGCTATCTAAACTCTGGTTACAAGTCGCTCAGAGTCTGGACCAAAGCGCGTCGAAAGATATTTTCATGGCGCTGCTAATCCCCTCGGAATCCATGATGACGACCGTCTGGTAGTCTCCACCCAGAAGCGAAATCATCGCGCACTTGGTGCCGTAGATTGCGACGTAGGAAGCTGCCTGGTCCTGCTTTGTATCCTCTATCCATTTTCGGTCGGACAGTGGTTGGTCCTCACCCCCTTCACCAATAGCAAGAACATTTACATGTATGCCGGCTTTAACCCGCGCTCGGGTAAACCCTGGGAAAGGTCTATAGAGGTACTTCCTGATTCGGCGAGATGAATAGACCCGGTAGTGCTTTTCCGTTGATTTTCCAACAGTATTCAGAATGTCCCTTAAAACATACTCAACGCCTTCATCTCCCTCGTAGTGAAACACGCTGGTTTGCGTGGTGTCTGGCATTATTTCCTGAAGGTTTGGCAGAATCTCCTGTTCCAGGCGATCCGCGGCATCATTGGTTTGTTGCTGGATCTGCCTTGCCCGTCGAACCAACACATCGGGTGGCTCGGCGCAGAAGAACTTTCGTTTACCCTGGGGGAAGTAAGTCACTAACGACATGGTTCGCAGCCGCTTTAATTCCTCGTAAACGGTGCCGCGGTTAATGCCCGCTGAGGAAGCGATATCTCTGATGGAGCTGGGCCCCAGCTTCAGAAGGGTGAGATAGAGGTCTGTCTGGCGCTCCGATATACCCAATTCTTTAAGGGTTTCATGAATTATCATGTCAAAAGTAAGCTGACAATAGAGGCTTGTAAATCATGGTGCAGAATAATAGGGGCTTTGTCCACCTATAACAAGTCAGCTAATTTATGACATAAATTTCATTTGATGATTTTCAACCAACCGATCAAAATGTAACAATGAGTTTTTCGAGTCTGAATGATATTGAGGCAGCCGCCTTTGAGCGCGATGGATACATCGTCGTCAAAAACATGGTGCCTGCGCAACGGTTTGCTGAGTTACGTACTATTGCGACCGATCACCTCAGCCAATTGATTGCACCGATTGAGTTCGAGGTAGATGTTGGTTACCCCGGCGCACCGGTCGATGTGAGCTCACCTGGTGCGGATACCTTGCGGCGGTTACTGCAAGCATTTGCCAGGGATGAGGCGTTCAGGCTTTGGGCGCTCGATCCGGAAGTAAAGCGCATACTCGCTTGTCTCTTGCAGACCGAGGAAGACCTGTCAGTATCCCAGTGTCACCATAATTGCATCATGACTAAGGCGCCGGGTTTCAGCAGTGCGACCCTGTGGCACCAGGATAGTCGCTACTGGGCCTTTGATTATGAAAACCTAGTGAGCGTTTGGCTGGCGCTGGGGAAGGAGGATAAGACCAATGGTTGCCTGCGTGTCATTCCAGGGTCGCACAAGCTGGAACCCGATTCCGGTAGGTTTGATGCCGCCATGTTCCTCCGGCCCGACCTCTCGGAAAACAAGTCGCTGATCGAGCAAGCCATAACAGTTGAGCTGAATCCTGGGGATGTTCTGTTTTTCCACAGCAGACTGTTTCATGCTGCAGGTCGAAACCTGTCAGACGAGACCAAATTGTCTGTCGTGTTTACCTATCACCAAGCGTCAAACAAACCGATCAAGAATACGCGTTCGGCTAGATTCCCTTCTATCGTTATGTGATTGGTGGTGCCAGCCGGGACATGACTTCTTCAAGAACGGACTGGCGTGAATGGCCTTTTCGCCACGCGAAGCCAATGTCGCGATAAAACTCTTCGATGGGTAAACGAATTGTGTTGATGTGAGTATTGTCGAGTAATCCAAGGGCCATATCAGGAACCAGGGTCACCCCGAGATCGTTGTCGACCATCTGCAGCAACATTTGTAAGCTGTTAGCGCCGAAGGTGTGGATTTTTTTGTGGTTTTTCAGCCTGCAGCCGGCGAGAGCATGGTCCCTTAGGCAGTGTCCGTCATCCAGTAGTAACAGGCTTTCGTCAGGCAGCGAGTCGAATTCGAATAAATCGCGATCGACCAGCGCCGTGGATTCATGAAATGCCAGATGAAACCCCTCGCGATAAATCACTCGGGTTTCGACCCGCCCCACATCGTAAGGTAGAGCAAGGAGAGCAAGGTCCAGTTTATTGTCGAGCAGCTCCGCGATCAGGTTCGCTGTTGTATTTTCTCTTATATATAAGTGCAAACCAGGGTTTGCTTTCTGCAGAGCGTAAGCAAAGTTACCCATAACAAATGAGGCGATAGTTGGGATAGCGCCCAATTTGAGCGGTAAGGCCAGTGGGTCAGTGAAACTTTTTGCTTCAGTAACCAGGTCCTCGACCTGCATAAGCACATAGCGTGCACGATCGGTAATTTTTTCTCCTGCGGTAGTAAATGACACTGAACGGTTAGTTCTTTCAACCAGCGTTATCCCGAGTGAGGTTTCGAGTTCACGGATGCCCGAAGACAGCGTCGACTGGGTGACGTTCAGCGATCTGGCGGCTTTGCCAAAATGCAATTCTTCTCTGAGTGCAACCAGGTACTGGAGCTGTCTGACGGGCGGTAAATGCATAACTTGTTAATGCGCTTAAGTGTCGAGGGATGATAAACCATGAAAACCAAAAGAACTTGGTGCGTACCGCTGGATTCCCGTTATTATTACAAGCTAGTTTCTAGATAGAAGAAAGCCATGAATGGAGCCGAAAGCCTCATCAGATCATTCACTGCAGCCGGGGTGAATGTTTGTTTTGCGAATCCGGGAACATCCGAAATGCACCTTGTCCAGGCTGTTGATGCCGTTCCAGAGATGCGGGCAGTGCTATCACTGTTCGAAGGCGTCTGCACGGGCGCAGCTGATGGTTATGGGCGTATGACCGGGATACCGGCAACGACCTTGTTACATTTAGGTCCGGGTCTTGGGAACGGAATCGCTAATCTGCATAACGCCAGGCGTGCATCGACACCGGTTATTAATCTGATCGGGAACCATGCGCTTTATCATATGGACTACGATGCACCGCTAACTTCCGATATTGGTACCCTGGCGAAGAATGTTTCCAGCTGGGTGAAAGGAGACTCGACGGCTTCTAGCCTGGCAACCGACGGGATGCTTGCGCTTCAATTCGCGCTGACCGCCAAGCCGGGTTCAGCCGGGCAGATTTCCACTATGATTATCCCGGCAGATGCCTGCTGGAATGAAGAGGGGGCAGCAGCTTCTTATATAAATGCCCCGGAAAGGCGCAAGGTTGACGACAAGGTCGTCTCAGAAGTAGCACATTTGCTGGACAACAATTCAATGATCCTGATTAATTCAGATGGCTTGTCCATTGAAGCAAGGATTGCCGCTAACCGGATTTCAGAGAAGACAGGTTGTCGGGTATCTATGACACCGTTTCCGTCGCGCGTGGATGGTGGTGCGGGATTACCTGGATGCGAACGCCTGCCTTATTTTCCCGAACAGGTAATGGCGGCACTTAATGGGGTTGAAAAATTGATCCTGGCTGGTGCCGACTCGCCGGTCAGCTTTTTTGCGTATCCCAATACTCCGAGCGTTCTTGTGCCGGAAAATTGTGCGGTAGTTCGTCTTTCCGAGAGTGAAGAAGATACCACGCAGGCGCTTGAGTCATTAGCAGATTTTCTGGGCGTCTCTGGCGGGGATTATTCGATAAACCAGCTGGCGGATTTGGAACGGCCAACCGGAGAATTATCAACTCGAACAATCTCCGCCGCGATTGCAGCATTGATCCCGGAAGGTGCGATTCTTTGCGGAGATTCCGGTGGTGGTGGCGCCGCATTTGGCCCCTGTCAATCTGCCCGGCCGAACACATGGCTGAACCTAACCGGCGGTTCAATCGGACAGGGTGGCCCGGTTGCTGTTGGCGCGGCGGTAGCGTGTCCAGACCGGCCCGTTCTTGCATTACTCGGTGATGGTGCTTCGATGTATACCAACCAGTCTTTTTGGACCCAGGCAAGGGAAGGGCTCAATGTCACGACGGTTATTTTCAATAACAGTAAGTACGGCATTCTCGAAACCGAATATCTGAGACTGGGCGTCAATGAGGTTGGGGAGCGAGCAGCGGATCTGTTCGACCTGTCCCGCCCGTCCATCGATTTTGTGCAACTTGGTAACAGTATGGGGGTGCCTGGTCAGGCGGTAGAGACTGCTGAGGAGTTTGTAGTCGCATTGGAACGGTCACTCTCTGAGTCGGGGCCCAGCCTGATTGAGGCGCGTTTGTGAGATGCTTCACAGTGTCGGTAAAGGGTTGTTTTTGTAACCTAATACCGAGGAACCGCTGGCCAGTCCAGTACCCAATGGTTAATTAGGGGTTTTTGAGTATAGTTATCTGCAATTATCGACAAGGCTCTTAGCCTTGTTAACCAGGCTAACCTCATATAGCCATCCTTCTTCTCCCTGTCTTTTGCAGCGATTACCGACGCAAGGCGGGATAAAAGTATGGTTTTGCTGCAGGTTTTGAAGGGTGCGAAGTCAAACCTGAAATCAGCGGTTTTGTACCCCGGCTTGGCCGTTTTAACAGCTGATCACCGCTAACGACGGTTTCGAAACACGTGATCAGCTAAAAAATACCCAGCTTAACCATGAAGAGCCCCCGAACTATGTGGTCGATAGGCGGGATGCCAGTGGCATTAGGTACCTGCTAAAAATATCAGGGGGTCAGCTGGTCGCTCAGGAACGCGGGTTTATTGAGGACTTAGGGTCGGCAAACCGCATATCTGCTAATGAGGCTTGCAGAGCCGACTAAGGGCTCATTTCTGTTACCAATGGTGACCAGATCACCATGGGTTCTGTTATGATGAAACTCATGGTGATGAAAGGTTAAAACAGGGGGGTCAGGTTGTGCAAATGTCTGTTAAACCTGTAAAATTTCCTTTCGTTATACATTGTGACTCGCAAAAACTATCGACATGCTACGCGCCAATAGGCGGGCTTTTTTGATAGGTGTTGCCGATCAAGATTACTGCACAAGATTACTGCACAAAATTACTAGTGAGGGTTAAGATTTAATGTCCGCAGTCGAAGAAGTAAGTCACCAGGACGGTGCTAACCAAGTTAGCGATGTCGTCGTTCGATTTGCCGGTGATTCCGGTGATGGCATGCAGTTGACCGGGAGTAACTTTACCGAAGCTACCGCAATCTATGGCAACGACCTCGCTACTTTTCCAGATTTCCCCGCAGAAATTCGTGCGCCAGCCGGTGCAACGTTTGGGGTTTCCGCTTTTCAAATTTATTTTGGTTCTGAAGATGTCTCCACCGCCGGTGATGACGTAGACGTTCTTGTTGCAATGAACCCTGCGGCGTTGATCACCAATCTTAAAGATGTTCTTGTCGGCGGCCTGCTGATTATTGATAGTGATGCCTTCACTGATAAAAATTTGGCAAGGGCGGGTTATAGCAGCAATCCGATAGAAGACGGTTCACTGGATGCGTATCGGGTTATCCCAATTGCTGTCACCAAGCAGGTCCTGGAGTCCGTCAAACCGTTTGGCTTGTCGCACAAGTTTGCCGTTCGATGTAAAAATATGTGGACCCTTGGTATGGTCATGTGGCTATTTGACCGTGATCGTTCGATAACTACAGATAGTCTGAAGCAAAAATTTGCTAACAAACCAGAGATTGCTGATGCGAATATAGCGGCGCTAAATGCAGGACACGCCTACGCAGAAACCGCTGAACTGCCAACAGGTGTCGAGGTCTACCGAGTGCCCCGGGCGGAAGCCGCGCCTGGCTTGTACAGAAACATAACCGGTTCAGAGTCACTTGCTTACGGATTAATTGCAGGCGGACAACTGGCTGATCTGCCAATCACCTTTGCTTCGTATCCGATCACGCCGGCATCAAGTTTGCTTCATACGCTGTCCGGCCAGAAACAATTTAATGTAGTGACGTTCCAGGCGGAAGACGAAATTGCAGCGGTATGTGCGGCTATCGGCGCGTCATTTTCTGGCTCACTGGGTATTACTTCAAGCTCAGGGCCCGGGATATCGCTGAAGGCTGAAGCCATTTCACTCGCGAGTGCGACTGAACTGCCACTCATCGTGGTGAATACCCAGCGCGGCGGTCCATCCACAGGCTTGCCGACGAAAACGGAACAGTCAGACCTGAACCAATCATTATTCGGGCGTCATGGTGACAGTATGTTGCCAGTCATCTCTTGTTCCACTTCTGTGGATTGCTTTGATGTAGCCATCGAGGCAGTGAGGATCGCAACCCAGTTCATGACGCCGGTGATTCTGCTCAGTGACGGGTATATGGCAAATGCATCGGAGCCATGGTTGCTCCCCGACATTAACGATTACGAACCTTTTCCTGCAAAGTTCGAAACTAATCCTGAAGGCTTTACGCCCGCGAACCGTGACCCTGAAACGCTCGCCAGAGTCTGGGCGAAGCCAGGTACACCTGGCCTTGAACATCGTATTGGTGGTATTGAGAAGGACTTTGATTCCGGCGATATCTCTTACGACGCAGATAACCACCAGAGAATGACGGATCTGCGAAAGGACAAGATAGAGGGCATAGCAAACTACATCCCAGAACAGGAAGTTTCGCAGGGTAGTCCAAAGGGTAAGCTTGCTGTTGTCGGCTGGGGATCAACCTATGGATCAATTCACCAGGCGGTCAAGCGTTGTCGTCACGAGGGTCTGGATGTTTCACACATCCATGTCAGGTACATGAACCCACTGCCTAGAAACCTTGGTGAACTGCTTGCCGGCTATGACCAGGTGCTGATGCCTGAGATGAACACGGGACAATTTATAAATATTATTAGAGCCAAGTACCTGATTGATGCGAAACCGCTGAATAAGGTATCAGGGCAGCCTTTTAAGATCAGGGAAGTTGAAACAGCGATTCGTTCGCTACTGGAGTCGTAACATGAATGCACCTGTCCAAAAACTAACTGCCAAAGACTACGCATCGGACCAAGAGGTACGGTGGTGTCCAGGCTGTGGTGATTACGCGATCCTGAAGACTATCCAGAAGCTGATGCCAGAGTTGGACGTTCAGAAAGAGAATCAGGTATTCGTTTCCGGGATCGGTTGCTCGTCACGATTCCCTTATTACATGAACACTTATGGTTTCCACACGATTCATGGCCGTGCGCCTTCATTTGCAACTGGAGTGAAGTTGTCGAACCCGGAACTGGACGTTTGGGTGGTTACCGGTGACGGTGATGGCCTTAGTATCGGCGGCAATCATATGATTCACGTGCTACGTCGAAATGTAGACCTGCAAATACTGCTATTTAATAACGAGATCTATGGCCTGACTAAAGGTCAGTATTCCCCAACGTCTAAGGTTGGTACAAAATCACCGTCGACGCCTGATGGCTCAGTCGATATGCCGTTGCGTCCCTGTGTGTTTGCACTCGGTGCTGGCGCAAAGTTTGTCGCACGAACTATTGATACTGAAGCCAAGCACCTGACTCCTGTTCTTGGTCGTGCACATGATCACAAAGGTGCATCCTTTGTCGAGATTTACCAAAACTGCCCTGTCTACAATGACGGTATTTTCGACCAAATCAAGGATAAGAAAAACGCGGCTGATACAAGGCTCGTGCTAGAGCACGGGAAACCGTTGACCTTTGGGGTAGAAGATAGGAAAGGTCTTCGAATGAATGCCAAGACGCTGCTGCTCGAGATCGTGACCATTGGTGAAGATGGTGTGACTATCGATGACGTGGTTGTGCATGATGAAACCAATAAGGTGTTGGCCCAGATGCTGGCTGGTTTGAAGTTACCAGAGTTTCCCGAGCCGATTGGTGTTTTGTACTGCGAGTCGACAGCACCCAGCTATACAGATGATGTCTATCAGCAGCGAATCGTTGTTCGCGAGACGAGAGGTCCTGCGGATATTAATGATTTACTTCGCAGTGGGCACACCTGGACCGTTAGCTGATCGATATTCGATGGCGTCGCCTCGACCTGTTGCTGGCGTCATCGTTTATGTTATCAGGCTGTTTCCTGATGAACGTAAAGTACTTTTTCTGAAACGAAGTGGTGGCCAGTACATAGATACATGGTGGCCCGTGGCAGGCACCCCCGAAGCTGGCGAGGAGCCGTTGCAAACCGCAGTTCGCGAACTTGGCGAAGAGACAGGGCTGAGACCAGATCGCCTGTTTTCCTTCGGCATGGAGATTCCACATGCTGATTCGAACAAGGCATTGGTTACCTTTGTAGCGTTGGTTGATCAAACTACCCCGGTTAAACTGAACTACGAGCATAATGACTACCGGTGGTTGACTGGTGCTGAAGCAGTTAACCAGGTACCGGATCACTCGAAGTTGTATCTTGACTATCTTCGCGAACGTTTCATTGTTGTATCTCCCCTTCTAGATTTGGAGATTGAGCTTCCTCAACCTAATAACGACTGACGCGATTCTGGTCTATCAATCATGAAGCTGGTAACTTAAGTCCCTTTGGAAACACGCAGGGTTTTAACATGGCGTTGACCCAAAGAAATCAATAAGTAGGAACTGACATGGCTGAATTTGATCCAGAAGAGAATATAGGCACGATCGCTGTACAGGAACGGCATCAGTTTGATATTGGAAGGCTGCAGGAATTCATGGAGGCGAATGTCGACGGTTTTTCCGGCAAGGTAACTGCGGAAGAGTTTGCCGGCGGCCAGTCCAACCCGACTTACCTTCTGTCTGCAGGTGAAGAGCAGTACGTGATGCGCCGCAAGCCGCCGGGGGAGCTGCTTAAGTCTGCGCACGCTGTTGACCGCGAGTTCAAGGTGATGTCTGCACTACAAGACACTAACGTGCCAACCGCCAAAACCTATGCGCTTTGTACTGATGATGACGTGATTGGTACCTGGTTCTATATCATGGAATATCTTGATGGTCGGGTCATCTGGGATAGTACCGCCGGACCTTATACGCCGCAGGAACGTGGCGAGATATGGGATTCGGCCAATGATGCGCTGGCTAAACTTCACTGCGTTGACTTCGAAGCCGTAGGGCTTTCCGATTTCGGGAAGCACAGCTCCTATATAGAACGGCAGTTATCCCGCTGGACCAGCCAGTATGAATATACGAAGACCGAAGAGAATGCTTTCATGGATAATCTCATCGAGTACCTGCCAAAAAACGTCCCGAAGGAAGATAGCTGCACCATCGTTCACGGCGACCCCAAGATCGACAACATGATGATGCACAAAGAGCGAAACGAAGTAATAGGCATCCTGGACTGGGAGCTGAGTACGCTTGGCAATCCGCTCAGTGATTTCGCCTACCTGTGTATGCGATATCGGGATTCATTAAGTGGCGTTGACTTGAAGGCCCTGGGCATTCCCAGCGAACAAGAATACATCGAAGCTTATTGCCGAAGAACTGGTCGTTCCGGCATTGATAACTGGGATTATTACCTCGCGTTCAACATGTTTCGCCTGGCGGCTATTCTGCAGGGTATCGCCAAGCGGGTCCGGGACGGCACCGCCGCGAGCCGCAGTGCCGAAGAAGCCGGATCAGGCGCCTATGACCTCGCCAAGCTGGCGTGGGCGCAGATCGACAAGAGCGTTGATCTGTCCTGACAGATTAGGCCACTCTTTACAGGGAAGTTGAAGTGAGTGAAATGGGTGGTTAAAAGTGATTGATTCCATTACTGACGTATAAGAAACGGAATGATAATGAGTAAGGTACCGAGCCCAACCAGTGCATACACTTCAGTGACCAAGTAGGGGAAAACCACCAGCGTCACACCGCAAGCCATCGGCGCTATTTTTTTTGCTTCCTGCCGTAAACAGCCATGGCTATACCAAAGGTTCCGAACAGGAATCCCCAGAGCAGGGTGGCTTCGTCCACGCGAAAACTAACTCAAACGTTGATCATTGATGTTGGTCTCCCCGGCCTCAAGTTGGTTCGGCTACAAACACTGGAATTTTCCGAGTCGTCTTTGCCTCGTACTCACCATAGGGTGGGAATACTTCAACACAAACTTTCCATAACCGCGCTCTTTCTTCTTCGTCTGTTACTTCCCTACTCGTCATTGCGGTAACCTCGGTTTCATCGCGAATTTCTACGCTTGGGTTTGTACGAAGGTTGTAAACCCAGACCGGGTTCTTCGGTTGACCGCCCATTGAACCTACCAATACATAGTTTTTATCGACCTTGACTCGCATCAGCGGTATTTTTCGAATAGCGCCTGTCTGGTTGCCGGTGTGTGTGACGACGATGCACGGCATGCCCGTATCAAGCAAGGTTGTGCCCTTTGTCCCGCCGCTCGCTTCGTACTCTTCAACCTGTTTGCGTACCCAGTCCAGAGTGGGTGGAATGTAATCCGCCATGACTTCACCTTATTGATTAATTGAAAAACAAGAGCATGCCGGTTTTCTATGGTTGTTGCCAATGAAAGCCACGCATGTCGCGGATAAAGTTATAGGGCGAGCTGGAGCATGTGCCTGCCCTGTGCCTGATGAAACCAAACATGGTTGCTACAAACCCACCAAATCGTCATCCAGCTGAACCCCGAAAGAGTTCAGTGCACCGGCCAGCATTCTGTATTGCCCGCAGGTAAATACCATATCCATGATCTGTTGAGTGCTGTAGTGTTTTTCCAATCCCGTCCATGTGTCGTCGGTTATAAACACGTCTTCGTGTAACTCGTCGGCAGCCTTAAGTATCAGCTTCTCCGATTCATTCCAGCAATTGGCAGAGTCACCGGTCTTGATGCCCTCAAGTTCTTCATCGGAGAGTCCTGCTGCTTTACCTATGACCACATGCTGACCCCATTCATACCCTGACTTTGATAGAAAGCCGGCCCTAAGAATGGCAATTTCTCGGTCTCGCGGTAATAGGGTGGATTTTGCGAGAATGTGATTGCCAAACACGAGCCATCTTTTAGCGAGCTTTTCATGGTGTGCAAGCGTGCGGAAAATGTTTTGTACATTGCCTCGCATTTTCTGTCCGCCCAGTGCGGCGTTTTGTTCTTCGTTCCAGTCGTCTTCATGGATGGTGGGTATACGGGGTTCAGATAGCCTCATGCGGTTCACTCGTTGTAATTGGTACATTGACTATAGGAGAAAAACCACTGGTCTGCCATCAGGTGCCTGCTATCATTCCGTCAGTCTATCTAGAGAGTGCACCATGAGCGGAATCGTCCTACACCAATACGCAGAATCACCTTTCTCTGAAAAAGTACGTTCAATCCTTGGGTATAAGGGAGTGAGCTATCAATCTGTCGAAATACCGATGATTATGCCCAGGCCCGATACAATTCCACTTACTGGAGGCTACCGGAAAACCCCGGTCATGCAGGTTGGCGCCGATGTCTATTGCGATACAGCAATCATTTGCAGGGTGATAGATGAAATTTATCCGGAAAACACAATCTACCCGGAAGAGCATCTAGGGATGATCAATACGGTTGCCCACTGGACGGATACGTTTCTCTTCAAGGTATGCGTAGCGATCGCATTTCAACCAAAAGCCGCGGCGACTAATCCGCTGTTCCAGGATGACAGCGCAATGTCGGCATTCATGGCAGACAGGGCAGAGTTTTCGAAAGGTTCCAGTGAATTGGTAATGCCATTTGAGATTGCAGAACCACATTTTATAGGCCACCTTAACCAACTGGATCAGCAGCTGTCCGTGGGCGGGCCTTTTCTGTTTGGTGATAAACCTAGCATTGCAGACTTTTCTACCTATCATAATGTGTGGTTTGTCTACACGCGGGAGGCTCTACGGGATTACTTTTCGCCGTTTGAACACCTGCTGGCATGGTATGAAAAAATGGTGTCCTTTGGCCATGGCGATGTCGAAATGATCCCTGGCTCAGAGGCACTTGCCCAAGCGAGTGCCTCTGAGCCGGAAGAAATGATGGATGCAGCTTTTCTGGATAATTTCCAGGCAGGGCAGTTAGTGTCTGTGATGCCAATCGACTACGGCTTTCAGCCAGTCATTGGTGAGCTGCTGGCAGCGGGTATGGATGAGATAGCAGTTGTCCGAAACGACGATCAGGTCGGGCGGATAGTGGTGCATTTCCCCAGAACGGGATTTCAGATTGTCGAATAAAGCCTGCCAAATAAAAGTTATGCTATCGGCGGCAGGCTGGTCTCCGCGAGTTTTACCCACCAGGTAGCGCCGATAGGCAGGATCTCGTCGTTAAAGTCGTAACCGGGGTTGTGTACCATGCATGATCCTTCGCCGTCGCCATTGCCAATCCAAATATACGCACCGGGTTTCTCCTGCAGCATATAGGCAAAATCCTCAGAACCCATTGCTGATTTAGGATTCAGGTTCACACGGTCAGCGCCGACCAGTTCCGCGGCAACACTACCGGCCAGGTGTGCTTCTATTTCTGAATTGACCGTCGGCGGGTAGCGCCGTTCGTACCTGAACTCGCAGCTCGCGCCATAGGCACGGCAGATTTCGGTTGCTACCTGTTTCATCTGTGCTTCCAGTTGCGCCTGTACTTTTTGGGAGAAACAGCGGGTACATCCGCTGATAGTCACTTCATTAGGAATGACATTGTAGGCATCACCGGCGTGGAACTGGGTGACCGAAAGAACAACCGGATCCTGCGGGTCGATTGATCGGCTGACAATGGACTGGTAGGCCTCGACGATTTTTGTTCCGACAACCATCGGGTCAATGGTGAGGTGGGGCATCGCGGCGTGGCCACCTTTGCCAGTGACCACCAGTTCAAAAATATCAAAAGCGGCCATCATCGGGCCAGGTTTTACCGCAAAGGTACCGACTGGCATGCCTGGGATATTGTGCATGCCGTAAACCGCTTCCATGGGGTATCGGTGGAACAGACCCTCCTCGACCATGGCACGGCCACCACCTTCGTTTTCTTCGGCAGGCTGGAAAATAAAGTAAACCGTTCCTTCAAATTCACCATGTTCTGCCAGATATTTGGCTGCTCCCAGTAACATAGTGGTGTGGCCATCATGACCGCAGGCGTGCATCTTGCCGGGATGAGTAGATTTGTGCGCGAACTCGTTTGCTTCCTGGATGGGCAGGGCGTCCAGGTCAGCCCGAAGACCAATGGCCCTGTTGCCACGACCCTTTGTCAGCGTGCCGACAACACCCGTACCGGCAATACCGGTTTCGATCTCAAGGCCGAACTCCTGGAGTTTGTTAGCCACGAGTTCTGCGGTTCTGTGTTCTTCAAATGCGATTTCGGGATGCGCATGTATATCGCGTCGCCACGTGGCCATCATGTCTTTGTCAGCGGCTAGCTGGGGGATAATATTCATAAAGTCGATTCCGTCTGTCGCAGGATGAGTTGTGCAAGAGTTTCTACGTGGCCGTCCTGAATGTCGTGTTGTTTCAGGGTCTGGTAAAGCTCGAGTATATACTCTTTATTACTGCCGCTAGGACCGGTCGAGGAACTGATCTGTCTTGCGATATCCTCGAGGTGTGACTCACCAAGATAGTTAGGGTTGTGTGGGTGCGCTATGTAAGTGATCCCCGTGATTGAGCGGCCGCTACTGAGGGTGAGCAACAGCTCGGTCCTGTCATATCCGCCTTTTTCCCGGTAGTCCAGGTCTTCTATGATGTTGGTTGCTTCGCAAGCGGGTAATCGATACGCAGTACCCCAGCAGTGTTCGCTTGCAGATTCAATCAGGGTAACGACACGGCCCGGAAACTCAGGCGTACCGCGATGGTCTGTTGATCCCTGCCAGAATCGCCTGACCCAGCCTTTGACATGACAGAGTTCGCTGGTTTCAAAGTTGAATCCGGTCTTCCACATGATAGAGCCGTAACCAAAGAGCCAGGTCTCGTTTGCCACCTAAGAGGCTTGCGGGTGGGTTTTGTTGATGTCGTGAATGTAGTTCACGACATCAAGGATGCCGTCTTCCTTGTTATCACCACAGATAAAACGGGCAACTTTTTGCAGATCCTCGTGACCATTGGCCATGGCAACTCCATGGCCAGCGGCTGTTACCATGGCCATATCATTGAGTTGATCGCCCACGGTACAGGTATGTTCGGCTTCTATGCCCAGGTGTTCGTGTAATTTGGTCAGTCCGTGCCACTTATCTATGTGCTTCGGTGAGATCTCACAATAAAAATGTCCTGAATCCAGAAGGGGTAGGATAATCGTGTTGTAGATGCCCGGGAATCTACCAGCGATTTCTCTGGAGAGCTCGATCAGAGCTGGCTCGCTGTCGAATGCGCCAGACACGAGATACGCAGGTTCGGAAGCCAGCAGGTCAGCTTTTGCTGCCCACTCGGAATTGTTGTTGAAATGAGCATGCGTCACATCGTTCCAATTGCTGCCGGTATCAATGATGAAGTCAGCGCCACCGAGTTCGTGTGCGTCTCGCTGAGCAAATAACGTCAAATCGAGCTCCCGCGCGAGTTCAGTCACGGCTGTGACATCGTAGTTTTCCGCGTGCAAAGTAGATTGTTCAGGTCCCTTCACGAGGGCGCCACCGTTACAGACGGCGTACACGTCAAAACCCAGGCTTTGGATCACAAGGCGGGTGGTTCGATATCTTCGTCCTGTGGCGATAACCACTTCAACCCCGTTAGAATGTAAATCTTCCAGGGCATCGCGGGTTGCAGGTAATATCTGGTGATTCTCGATGGCAAGTGTGCCGTCAAGGTCTAAAGCGATCATTGTGATCAAGCGATAACTCCAGGTTAATGCTAGCTGCCTAAACGATACCGTAACTTGATCACGAAGACATCGACCGCTCGATTAGTCCAGCTGTCATGGAACAGGTCACCAAAACTCTCTTCTGGACTATTTGGTAGATTAGATCCTCGCGTGTAGACGACAAAAAGGTCAGACAGCGGGGCGATCTCCCAGCGATAACGTGCCTGGAACACCAGCCGGCTGATTGAAAAATCTCTGGTGTCGATAGCAGGGGCTGTGTCAGGTGTCAGAAATCCATCACCTACAGGGACTTGCCATCGATCGCGCTCGAATGCTTTTATACCTATCCACTGCGCGGTAATCCTGAACTGTTGTTTTGCGGTCAGAAAATAGTCTAGCTCCAGTTCTGGTTGCCAGAACTCGGCTTCGTAGGTCGTGAAGTCTCGGCCGCTTTGATGGAGCAGCCAATCGGTCCTATTGATGTACTTAAGTTCTAACAGTGCGGAGAATCGATCAGTGGGTCGCCAGGAGATTTCGTATTTCCAGACATGCTCCTGGCCGCCTATGTCTTCTTCAGTGAAGAAGGCACCGAAGCTATGACTTACCTTTTTAGCACTGTCTGTTGAATAGAATCCACCGGCTTGCCAGCGGGGGTCGAACTTGAAATCACCGTTCCCGGCGCTGCTGGTGTCATCCCAGCGCGCAGGGAAGTAGTTCAGTTCGGCAAACAAGAAGTGATTGCTATGGAACTGATACTTACGGTTCGCAAAGATGCCACTGCGCACGACACGACCGTCTGTGTTGTACTCCTGATTTAAAAATAGCGAAAATTCGCGGCTCTTGTAATGTTCGAGGTTTGATTCGATGATTTCCAGCTTATACCGCATGGAAATGGCATCGTTTCTGCGCAGGAAGCCGAAGTCATTAATATCAAGGTCTTCGTCAAAGTAGTCGACCCCAATACTGTGTTTTAAACCCTGGCGCGGGGTATAGCTGACGTCGATGAAAGCGCCGCTGCCACTCACATCATCAACATTGCTGTATAAAGTCTGCCCATCGATATTCCATTTGCCGTCTTCTGAGAGGTAATGGCCGTCGATGCCATGGACTACGGCATCTTCCTGGGGGTGTGAGACTAATGTCGTAATCCAGCCCAATCCTTTTCGTGAGTTCCCGGTGGTGGATTCATAAAGGAATCGTGCTGCGCCAAAATCGCGACCTTTCTGGAGCAGGTCAACCTCCAGGTCGTTGATGGTGCCTTCAATTTTGGTGTCATCTTCAACAGCGGCGAGCACGCCGTAACGCCAGTTGCCCTGTTGCCCGGTAATCTTTGCTGCACCCTGAAGTTCGGTTGGTTGGTTGTCTTCGAGTTGGGTCAGTTCAAGGTTATCAATACCCAGTCCCTTAGGCGGACTGCCGATTCGGCGAGTGTTTACAAGAATGGTGGGTGCGCCCCTGCCGCTTGATCTCCCCCTGGGTGTTGTCCTGAAAATCTCCTGGCCCTCAAGAAAGAATGGACGCTTCTCAGGAAAGAAGGTCTCAAATGATGTCAGATTGACGACAACATCATCAGATTCTACGTTGCCGAAGTCGGGATTCACGGTAGCCGTCAACTGGGTATTCGATGAAGGTCGCCAGAAAACATCAAACCCTGTTTTGTAGTCATCTTCCGAGTCGATCACGTTGTACCCCGTGGAGGCATACGGGTAGAACGTGAATTGCTTTTTCGGTGTGATGTTGTCGAATTCGAGCGGCTGAAGGGCGCTCATATACCTGCTGCCAGATTCAGGTAGGGCAGGCCATCCCCATCGCTCACCTAGATGAGATACGGATCGTGCGATAGAGAAACCGATTCGGCGTGATTCGCCTGCCTGTTCGGGCATCGTGATCATGGACCAGGGTAGGAAGTATTCTGCTACCCAGCCACCCTCGACTTCGGAAGATGCGCCCCGCCAGGCGCCGTCCCATTCACGACTAAACTGTCGCTCGGGAAGAACAGTACCGTCGGCGAGTGAATTGCCGAGGCTGATGGCGAACCAATAGGCATAAAGACCTTCACCCGAGGGATCTATGGTAACGGAAACACTATCTCGGCTGATAAATCGATCGCGTGAAGTGAGCCGCGCTATCAATGTGTCGTTCGGTTGCTCACTAAACACGCCGATGTAAAGACCGCGCTCAGTGTAGAAGAATTTTGTGCGGGTGGGGTAGGTCGGTTCTGCCAGGGTTTCTGGCTGCAGGGTCACTGTCTGTGATTGTGCGTGCAGATCATTCCAGACGGCTTCATCGAGTTTTCCGTCAATCGTGATGCCTGGCTTGTCATCAACCCTGTCCAGTTCGATGGCCGGCAAGGTGTTGTATTCCACTGCTCCCTGCACCTCGCCGGCAAGGCAAAGCGGAAGTAATATAATGCTAATTATTGGGGCGAACAAACGCCGGGGATCGAACAAAACAGGTATCCTAAAGTTTGGTTTGATGATGAGTGGTCTGGTGGGCCTTGTGCTGGCGTTTTCCGTGACTAGATTTGTTATTGATTAGGCACGGTCGCCAATTTATTGTTTGCAGGTTGTTGAAAACTAACCTTAAACGCTCATCATAAAGCGTGCGCATTCTACTGAAATTTAGAGGGTTTATCTATCAATGTTCGGGATATACCACGCCGGGGGCTAGCTGTACTGAATGCGTTGGCGCGTCGTGAGATCTATGGAGGTATGGGCCACGCGGATGCCGTGGTATCTTTTTCACGTATACATCGTCGCAAAAGCCCGCTGGTTCGTGATATACAGGCATTTATTAGTTCGGCAATACAGCCAGATCAATTTCACTGAAATATAAGGGGTATTAAATCGTGCCAGTATCTGAATCTACAACAGACGAGCTACTCGTCGAAAATAAGGGGCGAGTTGTTGTCATCACGCTCAATCGACCAGAGCGAATGAATGCCATCAGCAGGGATATGCTCGACCAGCTGTCCGCTAAAGTGACCGAAGCGAATAAAGATCCCGACGTGCGCTGTATCGTGCTGACGGGTAATGGGCGCGGTTTTTGTGCTGGTCTGGACCTGGTTGATGTAGCCGGCGGTGGTATCGGTTCTGGAGGCTCTGGTTCAGGTAGCAACCGGCCAAAACAGTTATTTGATTTGCGAGATGCGCCGATCAATGTGATGTGGAATATCGACACACCCATGGTCTGTGCACTTAATGGTGCGGCGGCAGGATACGGCATGGATCTGGCGCTGCTCTGCGACATTCGGGTTGCTGCTGAATCCTCCAAAATGGCAGCGGTCACTGCCAAACGTAATGTTGTACCAGAGTCCGGTGGTACCTGGTTATTGCCAAGACTGATTGGCTGGGCAAAGGCCGCGGAACTTTACTACCGGGGCAGGGTGGTTGGTGCGCAAGAGTGTCTTGAGATAGGACTGGTGAATACCATCGTCCCGGATGACAAATGTCTTGAAACAGCAATGGAGTGGGCGCAGGAAATCGCCGACAACGCTCCGATGGCCGTGCAAACCACCAAACGCATGATGCGTATGGGGTTGGAGCAGTCATATGATACCTCGGTTGATCACCTGATGGTTCATTTGACCGGTATGTTCCAAAGCGAAGACTTCAAGGAAGGTGTTCAATCATTCCTCGAGAAGCGTAAGCCTGAATTTACTGGCAGATAGAGCCTGATCATCGGGGGCTCTCTGAAGTTCGGTAAATATGGGGGTATTGTCGAAACCACCAGTGACCAGGATTGGCCACTGGTATTAAGGTGCTTAAGAAGCCTTCTTGTACGGCGGTCGCATCGCAGCGGCGAGTTTTGAAACTGTGGTGGACTGGCTGTAGATCGCTTTCGCATGGCTGAAGTTTTTGAAGCCATCGTAACCGTGATACGAGCCCATGCCGCTAGGGCCGACGCCACCAAATGGCAGGTCTTCCTGTGCAACGTGCATGATCACATCGTTGACGGTAACACCGCCAGAAGTCGTGCGGGTCAGAACCTCACGTTCCTCAGCGCTGTCCTGACCAAAGTAGTAAAGCCCTAAGGGACGATCCTTACTGTTCACATACTCCAGTGTTTCTTTGACATCCTTGTATTGTTTGATTGGAAGGATAGGGCCAAAAATTTCATCTTGCATGACCTTCATATCGTCCGTTGGGTCCAGGATGAGCGTCGGTGGTATGCGATGGTATTCCTGCTGGGAGAAGTCCTCGTCGGCAGGGTTAATCTCAACCACGTTCGCACCTTTCTCTTTGGCGTCGTCGATATAACCGTTCAGGCGGTCAAAATGACGTTCGTTCACTATACTGGTGTAATCGGGGTTGTCCTTGATGTTAGGAAACATTTTGGCAACGGAGTTCGTTGCATGTTTCACGAATTCATCGCGGCTTTCTTCAGGCAGGATGACGTAGTCTGGGGCAAGGCATATCTGACCAGCGTTCATGGTCTTACCTGCCATGATATTTGTAGCCGCCAGTTCCAGGTTGGCCGATTTGCCGATGATGACCGGAGACTTGCCACCAAGCTCCAGGGTGACGGGAACTAGGTTTTCGGCTGCAGCTCTCATGACGTGTTTGGCAATCGAAGTTGCGCCGGTGAACAACAGGTGATCAAAAGGTAATCTTGAAAAGGATCCTCCAACATCAGGGCCGCCGGTGAAGACTGCGACTTCTTCTTCATCAAAAGCTGCTGCGAACAATTCCTTCATCAGTTCAGAGGTCTGAACTGTAAACTCAGACGGTTTTATCATGGTGCGGTTACCTGCCGCGAAAACGCCAGCGAGCGGCGCGAAGGTCAGCTGTACGGGAAAGTTCCACGGGCTGATACAGCCGACGACGCCTAACGGCTGGTATTCGATTCGTGAGCGTCCGCCGAAAAGGCCAAGTGGAAACATGGTTTTTCTCTTTTCAGGGCGCATCCATTTTCGAAGCTGCTTCTTGGATGATTCGAGTGGGCCAATGGAGCCATCGATGTCGGTCATCTTGGATTGGTCTATGGAGCGGTGACCGAAGTCTGCGGCCATTGCCTCGCTTAGTTTTGTTCCGTGGGTCTTCAGTATGTCGATAGCACGGTCAATTCGGTCGATTCTGGTTTCTGCAGAAACAGCTCCCTCCGAGAGGTATGCCTTCTTCTGGCGGTCGAGGACTGCTTGCATGTCTGCTTGTGTGGGTTCTACATTACTCATGGGTGACCTGTCCTTTTGGAATTGGTGGTGGGGCTAGCGGCTGCATTCTAGCAAAAAGCTCTGGAACAACGCTAATTGTCGTTTGTGCGTTGAGGTTGGGTCCTTGGATTTTTTAAGTTTAGGGTAGGTTCTATTTAAGATCTGCTGGGGTGATTGAGTAGATGAGGGCGTCGTGGCGTTTGCCGTGGAGCAGCAGGCGGTTTCTTGCGCGGCCTTCGAATTGGGCGCCGGAGGCTTCAGCGACCGCCTTGCTGGCGCGGTTTTGGATGGACATGACGATTTCTATTCTTTGCAGACCCATTTTTTCGGTGCAGAAACGGGCTAGGCCGATTGTAGCTTCTGTGGCGATACCTTTGCCGGCGCTTGGCGTTTTTATCCAGTAGCCAAGGTTAGCGATCGGGTGCCCATCGATCTGGTTGACGCCGCAACCGCCGTGAAATTCATCGCCACCTTTACTGAAGATACCGAAGTTGTAGGCGGAGCCGTCTTTCCAGTTAGGTGCGATGGTTTCCAGCCAGTCTGTGGCATCCCGCTTTTGATAGTCCGGATGACACCAGGGAAGGAATTCGAAGACCTGTGCGATGGATTCCCGGGCGGCCTGGTACAACACTTCTTCATCGCTGGTTTCGTAACGGCGTATCAGAAGGCGTTCTGTTTCAAAGGAATGCGGGATTGGTGTCGTCAGATTCAATAGAATTCTTCAGTGGTATAGGTGAAAACTTCTGTGTTCTGCCATCCTTGCGAGTCGAGCCCGGCTTTTGCCCTTAGCTCGGTGATGAATTGTCTGGGATCACGGATCTGTTGCCACACGGATGGCAGGTAAGTGGCCTGACGTGATCCCTCCTTGATAATCAGGCCATCCACGCCCGGCCGTAATTTGCCCACAAGATCCTCTATCGATGAAGCAGCCAAGCGTCGCGGTTGGCTCAGGATTGAAATATGGATGTCTATCTGTTGGTACTCTTCATGGCTGAGACCGCTGAACCTGGGGTCCTGAAAGGCTGCGGCTTGGGCATTTTTGGTAACGTCAAGGACTAAAGGACGATGTGCTTGCAGTGATCCGATACATCCACGTAGCTTTCCAGCCATGCCCAGAGTGACAAATGTGGCTCGTTCTTTCTTTAATCTTTCTGGAAATAAGTTCAGGTCAGTGTTGAAATTTTTTCCAGCCTCTAGTGGGCTGCGGATGGCTTCCCTCGCTAACTGAAGCAGCGTTTGTTTATCTGCGAGGGTCCATTTGTCGATGTTCTGCTTTGATTCTTCTGTCACGTGCCAGGCCCCGTAGCCGACGACACGACCTTTGTTGCCTGCTGTGTCGCCTGAATTTTTGACGTTGACAGTCTCTATAGTCAGGCTGTGCTCTTCGAGGTGGGCTTCGTCAAGGAATCCAACAGAAGCGCCGCCAACAATTTGTTGGATGTATTCACTGTCGACCGGGATATCTCCTAGAGGTGTTCGAAAACGGGTGCTTAAAGGGACGGCCATGCCCTTGAAGGCAACTCGGTGTGATGGGCCCAGTAACACGACGCGTTTGATCTTGTCGTGAGCGCTACCCAGTTTTCTGTAAACCTCACCTGCAATAGCGCCCGAATAAATATATCCGGCATGCGGTGCGATGATGGCTTTAGGGCACTCCAGCCCCGCGTCTCCTTCTAAATAGGTGCTGATCAGAGCGCTGAGCGTTGCGGCGTCATTCGGGTAGAATTTGCCAGCAACGGCCGGTTCACGAACAGTTGTCATAGGGTATGCCTGGACCTGTTATGGGTATTGTAATTTCAATAGCGGATGAAACCAATTGTCATCAGCAGCCACGATGGATGGTATCAATTGTCTCAAATAACTACCTGGGATGGGACGAAAATGCCTAAACCTGACAATCACGGCAAAAAGGCGACGCAGTACTGGCGCAAGCTGGATGATGGCAGGGTGCAGTGTGAGGTCTGCCCGCGGTTTTGCAAACTCAGGAATGGCCAGCAGGGGCTTTGTTTTGTCCGAGCCTGCGAGAATGACCAGACTGTTCTTACCATTTGTGGTCGATCGAGTGGTTTTTGTATCGATCCGATCGGAAAGAAGCCCCTGAATCATTTCCTGCCAGGCACTCCGGTACTTTCTTTTGGCACCGCCGGCTGCAATCTCGCCTGCAAGTTTTGCCAAAACTGGGACGTGAGCAAGTCTCGTGAGATGGACAAGTTGGCCGATGAAGCCGCACCCAGAAAACTGGCAGAGGTGGCCGAGAAAACGGGCTGTAAGAGTATCGCTTTCACCTATAATGATCCTGTGATTTTCCTGGAGGCTGCGGGAAGACCACGATTCAGGAAATTTCAATGTTGATGCCTACCTGTTAGATGATAATGACGGGTTCAAAGGTGAGAAGGGACAGAAAATTCTTCGATATGACGTTAACGGTATTGTTATTGATGATGCCGTCTTCGAAAAATTGCAGTCCGAGGTTCATTTTCGCAA
>Ga0209091_10000028_pt1 | contig 139565 bp, 136 predicted proteins | sample ArcticOcean_MG_C_6_FD_187438 | JGI IMG/M metagenome (GOLD analysis project Ga0209091, IMG submission 187438) | Marine microbial communities from western Arctic Ocean - ArcticOcean_MG_CB8_128 (SPAdes) (version 2) | ecosystem: Environmental > Aquatic > Marine > Oceanic | place: Arctic Ocean...
ATTCGGAGGCACTGGAATGGTATGAAAATAATTGGGATCCGAACCGCTCACTCGGGGAATGGTGGAAGCTGCTGGCTGAGTCTGGTTGGGCTTTCCCAAGCTGGCCAGTCGGGTTCGGAGGGCAAGACCTTAAAGGAAACGAAGCGAAAGCAGCGAAGCAAGCCCAAAGGGACACTGAGGCCTACGGCCCCCCAAACGGAGTTGCAACGTTTCTAGTTGCTCCGACGCTAATGCACTACGGAACTCCTGAACAGCAACGAAGGTACATGCCAGGCATCGTCAGTGGCCAAGACGCCTGGTGTCAATTATTTTCAGAGCCGGGCTCAGGCTCTGACATGGCTGGCTTGGCAACTAGAGCAGAACGAGATGGCGACGAGTGGATCATCACAGGCCAAAAAGTGTGGAGCTCTGGAGCCCAATTCGCGAAGTATGGAATCTTGATAGCTCGAACAGACCCTCATCTTCCGAAGCACAAAGGGATTACCTACTTCCTTATAGATATGCAACAAGAAGGTGTAGACGTAAGGCCGTTACGCGAAATGACTGGGGATGCAGTATTTAACGAAGTGTTTTTGTCTGAAGCTCGAGTTTCAGAAGCCGACCGTTTAGGCGACCTCGGCGAAGGGTGGCGTGTCGCTATGACTACGTTGTCACATGAGCGTGATCCCGAAAACCCAGGAATGGGCGATACCGATGCTTTTGGGCAGGCAGATCTGTCGTTACCGGTTCATGAACACGCCAGTATCGAGGCAAATAAAGTTGACGGGTTCTCTCTTGCGTTGAGCGGGGGAGTTACTAAAATTCTTAACGAAATAATCGAGGAAACAGGCAAAGGAGATGACCCTGTCATTCGTCAACAACTAATGGGTTTGCTTGAGATGCGCCGCAACTCAAAATGGTCCGGGGAACGGGTAGTAGCTTCGGTTAAAGCTGGAGGGCAGCCTGGCCCTGAAGTGTCCACGCTAAAACTTCTCGGCTCTGAAATGGGGAGACAAATTCGAGACATTGGGCTGAATGCTCTTGGGTCAGCAGGAATGTTGACAGGTGAGCAAGCATCACACAACGAACTGTTTTATGCGTATTCGATGTTCACTCCAGCAATGTCTATAGCCGGAGGAACCGATGAAGTTCAAAAAAACATTATTGGCGAACGGGTTTTAGGTCTTCCTCGTGAACCAGGTGAAGCGCAGCAACGAGAAACTAACTGGTCAGAGTTACCGCGTAGCTAAACCAGATCCGCTGATGATGTAAGAAGACACTAAAACATGGTGTACTAACGCCGAAACCCGAAGATAGAAGCGACTCGGGTAGGAGCGTTTTGGGGGTAACTGACATGTGGGTATACTTAAAGCCTTACCACCAAGTGAGTTGTTCATGGTTAAACGAAAAAGCTTTTCGGAAATGGATTGTCCTATCGCCCAATGCTTAGAGGTAGCGGGCGAGTGGTGGTCTCCTCTCATCTTGCGGAATGTCCTGATTGGTGAGATGACCAAATTCGACCAGATACAACGAGATTTGTCGATAGCACCAAATGTTTTAGCAGACCGCTTAGCAACGTTAGTTGAAGGTGGCCTATTAGAAAGAAATCAATACTCAACTCGGCCACCTAGATTCGAATATGTCGCCACTGAAGCCGGCAAAGATTTCAAAACAGTTCTCGACGCTATGTATAGCTGGGGATCCAAATGGACAAACGCGCCTAAGTAGCTATTTGGAGCTGGGCATTACGCGATAAACCAAAGGCTGAGCAAAAGCAGGCAACTGAGGTAAAAGTTTTGGTCTCTCTCGCTTCGGGAGACAAAGCGCAAATATCACACCAGTCATAGCAACCACTGCCGACAAACTTATTACTAAAGTAAATGATCCAGTGAGGTCAGCAACGACACCTCCGATTTGAGGCGAGATCATTTGGCCAACACCGAAAGCCAGAGTCCCAGCCGCAAAACTAGGACCATAATCGGCCAGCGAAGCATTCTGAACAAAATACAACGTGATCGTTGCAGGAATACCACCGAAAATGAGGCCAAACCCCGCACAAATAATCAAGGTAGGACTGAACCATCCCGGGAGAACCAGAAGACAGCATGCCCCCCAGAGCGTGAACGCTGTAGCCAAGCAGTTACGAGGACCAAACCTTCCCACCAATTTCATGAAGAGAGGCCCACCAAAAATCATAGCGATACCAAGAATCGTGAACGCAAGAGAAGCGCGCCCGCTTGTCCAGTCGCTGTCATCTTCAAGCCGAGTTGTTAGAAAGCCAAGCACCAGAATATACATGCAGCCAAATGACGTATAAGCCAGCGTTATCGGCAGCCAACCCTTTAATCGCTTGAGGGCCCCGAAACCCCCAAAGCCTCCTTTGGTTGGCGTGTCTTTTTGTTTATGTTCAACAAACAGAAAAGTTATTACTGTTACTGCAATCGCGATGGTTGCTTGAACTAGGTACACGGTCCGCCAGCTGCTGGCGCCTGAAAGTGATCGCATGAAACCGCTCAGTTGACCTGAAAAAACTACGCCAAGTCCGATGCCAGCGCCTGCCAACCCAACTGCGAATGCCCTTCGTTCAGGAGCTAATGCACCAGCTGCTATCACCGGTGATGGGATCCAGATGCAAGCTCCGCCAAGGCCACACAAAAACATGGCGATTGCTAGAGAAGTAACTCCTGAAGATGCAGCGGCGAGACTTAACCCTGTCGTAGAAAATATAAGCCCGACTCGCATGATAGTAAACAGTTTCAGCTTGCTCGTGGCGGCCGCCACAAGAACTGTGCCAACTAAATACGCACCGACATTTACCGTCGATAGTGACCCAGCGATGGTATTAGATAATTGGAGGTCATCTCTAACTGCGGGAAGTAAAACACCGTAAGTGAAGCGACCGAAAGCTTGAGCTACTCCGGCACATAAAGCGATGATGAAGACGGCAGTTAACCCCCGTGCCTTCATCGGCGACTGACATCAAAAACGAGGGGAGGCATGAGGGGCTTGATTAACGAAACTTTAGGTGGTTTCGGTAGCGACAGGGCGGCGATACAGCCACCAAAAGCAAAAACCGCAGAAAACACCAGAACTAAAGCAAATGATCCCGTCAGGTCAGCAACGACACCTCCGATTTGAGGAGAAATCATTTGAGCCACCCCGAACGCCAAGGTCCCAGCAGCGTAGCTAGGGCCGTAATCAGCGAGCGAAGCGTTCTGAACGAAATACAACGTGACTATTGTTGGGATCCCACCAAAAATAAGACCGAATCCCACACAGAGAACCAAGGTGGGACTAAACCATCCTGGCAGAACCAGAAGGCAGCACAATCCCCAGGCAGCAAATGCGGTAGCGAGGCAATTGCGAGGACCAAACTTTGCGACCAGTTTCATGATCAATGGCCCACCAAATATCATGGCAATGCCAACGAGAGTAAACGCGAGAGAAGCTCGACCACTTGTCCAGTTGCTATCATCCTCGAGTCGTGTCGACAAAAAACCAAGTACGAGAATGTACATGAAACCAAAGAATGAATAGGCCATCGTTATTGGGAGCCATCCACGCATACGCGTTAACGCAGAAAAACCGCCGAACCCTCCCTTGGAAGGGGCGCTTTTTTGGTTGTGTGCAATGAAGAAAAAAGTTAATAGTGCTATAGCTAATGCTATGGCTGCCTGAATTAAGTAGACCGTGCGCCATCCACTGTCACCTGAAACTGACCGCATGAAACCGCTGAGCTGCCCTGCGAAAACAATACCTAAACCACCACCAGAAAAAACGAGCCCAATAGCTAACCCCCGACGCTCTGGTGATAATGCATCAGAAGCGATTACAGGTGATGGAATCCAAATGCAAGCTCCACCAAGCCCACACAAAAACATAGCAACACCTAACACGAGCGCCCCTGGAGCTACTGCTGCAAGAACGAGACCGCTGGTCGAAAAGAGGAAACCTATTCGCATTACTGCCAGTAGTTTCAGTCTGCCGGTAGCCGCTGCTACCACGATTGCCCCGATTAGGTAAGCGGCGACGTTGATAGTTAAAAGTGACCCCGCAATAGTGTTAGAAATTCCAAGATCATTACGAACCGCAGGCAGCAATATGCCGTATGTGAACCGACCGAATGATTGAGCAACGGCGCACCCAAGTGCGATCAGCGCAACGACTCCAAAGCCTTTTAACTTCATGTACCTTTTCCAGATGTCTTGACCGGGAGTATGGCTATAGGTGGCACTTTGATGTCGCAACGTCAAGTGGGGCGCAAAAATCTTTCATCTAAGCAGATGGAACAGCCGACGCTCCTGTTTGCAGAACCACATCAAAGACTAAGTTAGTCTAACTTTTATGACTTAATGTTTGCTTCACTCGCTCTAGATAAAACCGACTGGCTACCATATTTCAGTTACTAACTAAATGTTCGTTACGAAACGCGATTCATTATCGAATCCGACGCCGTAATCAGATTGCTGATCTATCGTAAGAGCAGCTAACAAAACAGCAACAAATTCTCTACCAGCAATATCGAACAAGACAGTTTTGAAATGACGGTAAGCATGAACGCAGGTCACACCGAACGCGTTCCTATATCGAGGGGAAGATAGTTATGTTGAGCGGAGTAACTGAACTAGCAGAGGCTTTCAGAAATGGATCCTCGAGCCCGTCTAAGGCTGTTGAACACTGCCTTACGAAAATAGGTGAGGTCGACTCCTCTATAAAAGCGTGGCAATCAGTATTCGGTGAAGAAGCTCTCGCCGCAGCAAAAATAGCCGACCAAGCATTCGAATCTGGTGAGGCACAAGGGCCTTTTTTTGGGATTCCGTTTGCCTTAAAAGACATTGTCGAAGTTGAAGGCAAAATTGCTACTGCGGGCTGCGCAGAGAGAAAAAACATAGTTTCTGACCGCAGCGCAGATGTCGCCAAGCTCCTACTCCAAGCAGGCGGAATTCTCGTAGGAAAAACCAAGACCGTAGAATTCGCTTTCGGTGGCTGGGGAACAAATCAACACATGGGAACACCGCTAAACCCATGGGATCTTCAGAACCCTAGAACTCCAGGCGGCTCATCCTCGGGATCCGGAGCCGCTGTCTCCTCGGGAATGATTCCGTGCGCTATAGGAACAGATACTGGAGGGTCAGTAAGACTACCGGCAGCTTTTTGCGGAATCGTAGGACTTAAAACCACTAAAGATTTAATTTCAACTGATGGAATTGTTCCGTTGTCGCACACTCTAGACACTCCTGGCCCTTTAGCGCGCAGCGTCAACGACGCAGCGTTAATGTTTCTTGCCTTAACAGGATCTAGCGGTCCGCAAGACTACGAAAATTGGCTGAACAAAAATGGAATATGGGCTGTAGTGGCTGAAAGCATTGCGAAACTAAGAATGTGTTCCCTTGGAGATCGAGAGCGTGAAGGAGTCGATGCAGAAGTATTAGAAAGCTACGACGAGTCCATTGAAGATCTTCGTCGGTTGGGAGCAGAAATTACGCCTCTTGACCCGCCGAAACCTTTTGAGGAACTTAAGGAAGCTAACGGCATCATCACGACCGCTGAGGGCTATTTCTATCACGGGGATTTAATGGCTAACCCAGAGTCGCAAGTAGATGAATATGTAAGGCAGCGTTTTCTGGCTGGCGTTAACTTGACTGCAAAAGACTATATTTCAGCAATACAACAACGAGTCGAGGATCAAAAAGAGTTTTTCGCAGCGATAGCTAATGCAGATGCGTACCTGACACCAACTACACCGATGCTTCCTATGCCATTAGACGGCCTTAACGAGAATGAAACGCCAGCACGTTTCACTCGGCCAGGAAATTATCTCAACATGTGCGGAATCAGTGTTCCTGGGAAAGTATCAAAAACAAATTTGCCGACCGCTCTGCAAATTTTGTGTCGACCTAATGAAGAGGCTCTGGCTTTACGAATTGCAGCTGCGTACGAAACGCAACGTGGGCCGCTCGCCGACCCGCCAGGCTTCGCCAGTATCTAATGAGTATGAAGTTATTGCAGTTAGCCGTATCGTCTATGAACCGCTGTCATCTAGAAGGGCTTTTGCTATGAGTTGGAAACAAGAAGTTGCAGAATTAGAGCGGCGACTGGGTCTGGTTCAACAAATGGGTGGCGAAGAAAGCGTCAATTTTCACCATGGGCGAGGAAAGCTGACAGTTCGCGAAAGAATTGAGGCGCTTCAAGACCCTGGAACTTTTCGTGAGATCGGGGCTCTTGCCGGGACCCCTGTGTTCGATGAAAATGGTTTATTGGAAAGCCTTACACCGGCTAATTATGTCATCGGTACAGCTGAACTCGATGGCCGACGGGCTGTTCTTTGTGGAGGGGACTTTACAATTCGTGGCGGCGCGGGAGATGGCAACATCGGCCAAAAATACATAGTTGCAGAAAAACTGGCACGAGATCACCGAATGCCGCTCATAAGGCTTCTAGATGCCACAGGAGGAAGCGTCAAAACATTCGAAAAATTAGGACACACGTATTTGCCAGATATCGAATCTCCAGATTTATCAACCGAGATTTTAAGTCAAGTCCCCGTCGTGTCAGCTGTTCTGGGATCGGTCGCAGGACTTCCAGCTATTCAAGCATGTCTGTCCCATTTCAGCATAATGGTGAAGGACACTAGCCAAGTATTTGTTGCCGGACCTGCTGTAGTCAAAGAAGGAGTCGGTATTGACATCACTAAAGAAGACCTCGGTGATGAACGAGTCCAAATTCCTAATGGCGTGATCGATAATTTAGCCGAAAATGAACAGGACGCCTTCGAACAAACTCGAAGGTTCCTCTCTTACCTCCCTTCAAACGTCTGGGAAATGGCGCCGCGATCTGAGCCCAAAGATCCGGTAGGTCGCAGGGAAGAGATGTTGTTAGAAGTAATACCTCGTATCAAGAGAAGGATCTATTACCCGCACAAGATCCTTGATGCTGTCCTAGACATTGACTCTTTTTTCGAGATAGCGCCTCTGTCAGGAAGGGCCCACATAACCGGCTTGGGTCGAGTAGATGGTTATCCCGTTGGGGTAATGATTAACAACCCTCTTTATTATGGTGGAGCAATGGGCCCACTCGAAGCCGAAAAGGCAATGCGATTAGTCCAGCTATGTGACACCTTCCACCTTCCACTAGTTTGGCTATGCGATGAGCCGGGTTTCCATGTCGGGCCCGAAAATGAAGCGCAAGGAATCCTTCGCGGCGGAGCACGAGCCCTGACGGTCTTCTCAGCCTCGAAAATGCCTTATATATCATTCCTTATGAGGCAATGTTATGGAGTCGCCGGCGGCCTTCACGTCCGACATAGCGGCATGTACCAAAGGTACGCGTGGCCATCAGCTCATGCAGGTTCGATGCATATAGAGGGCGGAACAATGGTCGCATATAAGAGAGAAATCCAGAACGCTGAAGATCCGAAAGCGAAACGAGAAGAGATAGAGGCACGATTAGAAGCCATCGCTTCTCCGTTTAGGAACGCACACGCAATGGATATTGAAAATTTGATTGATCCGCGAGAAACAAGGCCCCTACTTTGCGAATTCGTGCAACAAGCTCAAACCATTCTTAAGACTCAGCTCGGACCAACGGCGGGAGCATCTTTTAGGCCGTAAAACTAGGCAGTTACTTCATCGACGATGGAGTCAATCATCGCTGAAACGTCATAAGCCGGTTCCCAACCCCATTCATCTCGAGCAAATTTGTCATCGATTCGCACATTCGCTGCAGGGGAATCTGCCGAATGTGAAAAAGATATTTCGGATCCAGGGATCCTATTTGCCACAGCTTCAGCTAATTCAGCTGCAGTAGGTGTTGGTCGTGGTCCATCAACCAAATAATTGATTGAGCGGATTGCCTCAAACGGCGCCTCAGCCAATTCAACAGCAGCCCGAGCAGCGTCTTTGTAGTGCATGATCGCTATTACAGTCTCAGGTGGTACCCAAACCTCAAATGGTTCACCTGCGGCAGAACGTTCAATCATCCAACTCGTGTATTGGGCAAGACTCCAAGTTGTAACCCCAGGCCCAACAATCGACGGGTACCGCAAGCTTCTAAAGTCCAATCCGTATTTCGACCTGTAATAAGCTCCAAGGTTCTCTGCGAAGACCTTGGTAACACCATAAATAGTGTTAGGCCTCTGCAGAGAAAGATCATTTAAAGGCTCTGAACCAACATCACGCCCATAAGTACCAATAGAACTGGCGAAAATAAATTGCTCAGTGCCGACAGTACGAGCAGCCTCAATAGTTTCTATAAAACCAACAGCGTTTATTTCTAATAATGACTGAGGATCATTTTCTCCCGGCCCAGTCAATATTGCCCCAAAATGGTAGATAGTAGACGGCGCAATCTTTTCGATAAGACCCCCTGTGCTTCCAGGAGTAGCTAAGTCAAACTGATGTAACTGAACCTGATCCGCTACACCTTCAAGGCGCCCTAAATTCCCAGACCTATGACCAACATGGACTTCTTCACCCTTGTCGAGCAAAATTCGAACAATTTCAGCGCCGATGAAGCCGGTACCACCAGTAATAAGTGTTGACATAGCTACAGGATGACATGATCTGGCGGTGAAGCGCTTCGATTAGTAGCTTTAAGGTATGACTTCCATAGATAGTCGAAGAAAACGTGTAGTGAAGAACTGGGGACTGACAGATGAAATCATCATCGTCCGTTCTGGGTCCCTTGTGCCAATCGATGGTACTGACATGCACTACCCCTATCAGCCCCACCCTAATTTTGCGTATCTCGCTGCCGTTGGAGTTCCCGAGGCTCTGCTAGCTTACGATGCTCAACAAAATCATTGGGAAACCTTCGGGCCAAGAGCTACAGCTGATGAGTTAGTTTGGGAGCAATCAGCGCAGAACCTCGGCATTCCGGTAGCTGAACTAGAAGAATGGCTTGCTAGCAGACCTAACCGCAAAATCTGCGAGGCGAACACTGATCCAAGATTGAATCAAGGAATCGGTGAGGCTCGAATATACAAAGACGAAGATGAATTAGAGGATTTGCGCAGCGCAGCGTTAACTAGCCAAGCCGGCTTCGATTGGGTTTTCGCAAATGCATCGGTCGGGATGACTGAACGCGAGATACAAGTTGGTATGGAAGCAGAATTCTTTAAAGCCGGAGCTCCGCGAACGGCATATCAGAGCATCGTTGCAAGCGGACCAAACGGTGCATTCCTGCATTTTTTTTACGGTCAAGATGACACCTTACGCCCCACAAGCAGAAGCCTCGAAGCGGGCGATATGTTGCTGATCGATGCAGGTGGCCAAATCGGCGGATACGCCAGCGATGTGACTCGATCCATGGTCGTTGGGGCTGAACCAACAGACATCCAAAACTTTCTTTGGCATCTCATCCAAAGAACCCAAGAAGTTGCAATAGACAGATGCCGCCCCGGAGCTGAATGGAGAGAAATCCATTTGGAGTCAGCGAAGATAATCGGAAGTGGGCTTATAGAACTAGGACTTATGAAGGGTGACATAGATTCGTTAGTGTCATCTGGTGCGGTCGCATTGTTCTACCCTCATGGTCTCGGTCACCTCATCGGGTTAGCTGTTCATGACTCTGGTGGATATCAGAAAAGCCGCGAACCAAGCTCGCACCCACAACTGCGCTACCTAAGGACTGACAGAGTATTGGAAACCGGCATGATCACAAGCGTTGAGCCGGGTGTCTACTTCATCGAGGCTCTACTAGGAGATCCAAAGAATCAGCACAAATTCGCTGACGAAGTAAACTTCAAATTAGCCGACGACATGAAAAATTTTGGTGGTATCCGCATCGAAGATGACATTCATATCACCGATAAAGGGCCAGAAAACTTAAGCTCGGCGATAGCCAAACCATTAGTAATCAACTGGCGATAAATCATAACTTGAATTCCCTTGAAGGTTAAGAAACGAGCCAAAGTGACACAGGTAAAGCACTCTTACGATGCCGTAATAATTGGGGCAGGAATAATTGGTTGCGGGATCGGGTTCGAGCTGAGCAGACGGGGAGTCAGAACAGCAGTAATCGAAAAAAATGTTGGACCTGGTGAGGGTTCAACGAGTGCCTCCTCCGCTATTATCCGTTTTACCTATTCAACGTATTCAGCGGTAGCTATGGCGTACGAAGGTTTAAGATACTGGGAAAACTGGGAAGACTATCTACAAAATAAAAATCGGGTTACTACTCCAAGCTTTCATCAATGCGGCATGTTCGCTGTCAAAAGTAAACAAGTCCACTACCTTAAATCGTTGCCGCACTTTGATCAGATAGGCATCCCATATGAGCATTGGGGAATCGACGACATAAAAAATCGTATACCCAGTTTTGACTCTCGCATATTTGGCCCTCCGAGCCGTCCGAGCGATGATGCGTTCTGGGATGAGCCAACCGAAGTGATGGAAGGCGGATTGTTCACCCCCGAAGCCGGTTATATAAGCGACCCAAGGCTCGCTGCTCAGAATCTTTATCAGGTAGCCGAACAGAAAAATTGTTCGTTCTACTTCAAAAGCGAAGTCGAACAGATCTTGACAAAAAGTAACAGGGTTCAAGGAGTGAAGCTTGCAGATGGCACCAACATTGATGCTCCTATCATTATTAACGCTGCCGGTCCCTACAGCGGAACTATCAATGCGATGGCTCACGTTCTTGAGGACATGTCAATAAAAACGCGACCGTTGCGTCAGGAGGTTTGTGTAGTTCCTTCCTCGGAAGACCTTGATTTTGAAAAAATGGGTATGGCGATAGCAGATGATGATGTCGGGATTTACCTACGCCCTGAAACTGGGAATAATATTTTAGTAGGAGGAACTGAACCGGAATGTGATCCGTTGCGGTGGGTATCCGCAGATCATCAAGGTGAAATTGACCCAGAACAATGGGAAGCGCAAGTTTTACGATTAAACCGAAGAATCCCAAGTACAGGTGTGCCTCACCAAAAACTTGGAGTAGTAGGCGTTTACGACGTTTCAGACGACTGGAGTCCTATCTACGACGCTACAAGTTTGGATGGCTTCTATGTAGCTATTGGAACCAGCGGAAATCAATTCAAAAATGCGCCAATAGCTGCTCATTGCATGGCGGAGTTAGTGCTCGCAGTGGAGAGTGGATATGACCACGAGACACAACCGCTTGTTGTGACCGGACCGCACACAAATCTAAAGATAGATATGGGTACTTTTCGTCGTAACCGACCAATTAATCCTGACTCTCCTATGTCTGTGCATGGATAGCCAACAAATCTATTTCCAAGCAAAAACAGGTTGTTCGAGATGGTCAATACGAACATTATTTCCCTCGTAGGCCACAGCCCGAAACTGATACAAAAGCGCCCCAGTCGGAGCATGAATCAAATCACCTCCAATGGGAAGCTGGACGACTGGGTCTGGGCTCTCAGGAATTTTCACAAAACGAGGGGAATCAGGTCGAGCTAACTCGCGAATAGAAACCCTGTGAATAGATGCCACTTCATCAGGGTTTGCTATTGGTTCGACTCCGTCTTCAATCCAAAATACGAATGGTGAAATGACATAACCTGAGCGAGTTGAATAATCATCGAGACGCCCAAGGAAATTAGCAGCACTCAACTTAAGACCGACTTCTTCGTGGGCCTCGCGCATGGCTGCGTCAAGTGAAGTTTCAGAACCATCGACCCTGCCTCCGGGAAGAGCCCATTGACCCGGGTGGTCCTTAAGCCTCGCCCCTCGCCGAGTCAAGAGCACCGCAGCGCCACCTGCAGTGCCCTCAATAGACCCCGTCAAAGTGTCATCTTCACGAATCCCAGGAATATCGGACATTAATTTCAGCCGTTGTTCGGCACCGAATTTTGCGGCGCTTTCGTCGTAACCATGAACTGAGTTATCACTATCAAGAATTATGAGGCATACCGAAGCACGGATAAGTCCTTCAGTGTCAGACTCTCTGACTTCATGCTGGTCTAAATTTTTCACTATTCGCGCACGAAGGTCTTGGTCAAAAACTACATCGTTAGTCATTTAGGAAGTATCGCGCACTACCGCAAGGTGCGGAGTTGACTATTCTCTATTAATAAGACTCTGAAAGGCGATATTGGCATGCAAGTTAAAAATCTTGACGACGTGAGTTTCGGAGCAGTTGTTTCAAATATCGATTTAGAAAATCTTGATGAAGAACAATTTGATGAGTTACATCAACTGTGGCTAGACAGAGCACTTCTAATATTTCCTGGAGCGAAACTGACTCTTGAAGCGCAAGATACGTTCGCGAAACGTTTTGGAAAACTGGAATTTCCTAGAGCAGTACCAATATCAAATATTGATAAAGATGGAAAAGTTCATTCGCAGGGAAATGATGACGTGGTGAAATCTCTGAGAGGAAACGAGGGATGGCACCATGATTCGACGTACATGCCCATCCAAGCAAAGGGAGCTGTTTTCAGCGCAGAAATTATTCCTGAGGAAGGCGGATCAACTGGATGGGCCGACATGCGCGCCGCATATGAGCAACTCGATGACCAATTACGAAAAAAAATTAATGGATTGACTGCGTACCACTCCCTGTATTACAGCCAAGGTCGAGCAGGCTATTTACCTTCGAACCAAAACGAAGATGGCACATACGAGATGTATGGTTACCACGACCAAGAAGTTCCGTTGCGGCCGTTAGTGAAGGTGCACCCAGAAACCGGCCGTCCGAACCTTGTTATTGGAAGGCATGCGCATGACATAACGGGAATGGACGCTCAAGAGTCAGAATCCCTACTTGACGAGTTAAACGACTGGGCTTGCCAAGAACCACGCACCTACCATCACCAATGGAAGGTAGGAGACGTGGTTATCTGGGATAACCGGCGCCTTATGCACCGAGGAACACCATTTGATATGTCCAAACCGAGAAGAATGTGGCACACCCGGATAGCGGGAGAACCACAAACCGAATTAGCCCTCAACCACTGAAAATCCTATGAGCCTTATTAAAAAAATCCGATCCGATATGACAGATGCCATGAAGGCAAAAAATAAGTTAACTGTCTCTACTCTGAGGTCGGTGATAGCAGCAGTTCAACAAGCAGAAGTAGCGGGTTCTGTATCATCAACTCTCACAGATGAAGAAGTCCTAAAAGTTATTAGCGCTCAAGCTAAGCGTCGCGTCGAAGCAGCAGAAGCATTCGACGCAGGGAATCGACCAGAACAAGCTGAAGCAGAGCGCCTCGAACTCGAAATTTTGACAACTTACTTACCAACCCAGCTTGATGAAAGTGAAGTTAAAATCATAGTTGCAAAAATTTTAGCCGAAGGAAGTTTCTCATCAATGAAAGATATGGGCGCAGCGATGAAAGCTGTAAACGAAAAAATTGATGGACGAGCCGAAGGCCGACTAATTGCCGACCTGGTCAAATCAGAACTCTCATGACGAAACCTAAGCACATCGTCCTCATAGGGTTTCTCCAAGCCCAAAACTGCACCACAATTCCAGCCGCCTGGCGGCATCCAGATGCTCGCCATGACGTGACGAGCGCAAGTTTTTACCAACATGTAGGACAAACTCTAGAACGTGGAAAATTTGACTTAGGCTTTTTCGATGACAGGCTTGCTATGCCAGACCTCTACGGAGGAGATCACCGCCATACCGTCGAAAACGGCATTCGCTGCGTCAAACTTGACCCGGTTACAGTTCTGACAGCTATGGGCATGTCAACTGAACGCCTCGGCTTAGGTGCGACATACTCAACCTCTTACTACGAACCGTTTCATGTAGCTCGAGTTTTCGCCACTTTAGACCATATGAGCGAGGGCAGAGCAGCATGGAATGTTGTCACCTCAGTTAACGACAATGAAGCCAAGAACATGGGTCTATCAGAAGCGCCTGCCCATGACGTTCGCTATGACCGCGCCGATGAGTTCATGGAAGTAGTCCATGGTCATTGGGACAGCTGGGAGATAGACGCTATCGAAGCCAATAGAGAAACAGGTCGATACGCCGACGGTGACAAAGTCCACCGACTAGACCATGAAGGAAAATTTTATAATTCGCGTGGCCCATTCACCGTGCCGCGCACACCCCAAGGGCATCCCGTGGTCATCCAAGCAGGCCAAAGCGGCCGAGGTGTCGATTTCGCCGCTCGATGGGGAGAACTATTATTCATGAGTAACCCATCTTTAGCTGGCGCCAAAGCCAACTATGCGGCGACCAAAAACGCAATCGCAGCTGCGGGACGCGACCCGGAGCAAGTAAAGATAGCGAATCTTACGTTTCCAGTTGTTGGGCGCACCATGGCCGAAGCTGAAGATAAACGGGCGGCATATGACGAGCTGCCAAATCTGATAGACGACTTGTCCTTACTGTCAGAGGGACTTAATTTCGACTTTTCAATTAAAGACTTAGACACACCGCTTAGCGATACAGATGTCCAAGAAATGACAGGAATCCAAGGTATCAGAAATCAAGTCCTAGAAGTCACAGGGAAAGACAACCCAACAGTCAGAGATTTCGTTAATGTGTCCGGCAGAGGCCGGTTGGCTCACCCGGTAGTTGGTGGCCCAGTCGAACTAGCTGACCATTTCGAAGAATGGTTTACCAGCTCAGCCTGCGACGGTTTCGTGATTGCTGGAACGCACATGCCGGGAGCTTTCGAAGACTTCGTGGACTTAGTTGTACCGGAACTCCAAAAACGAGGGCTCTTCAGAAATGAATACCAAGGGACGACGCTGCGAGATCACCTAGGCATAGATTTACCGGAACGCGGAAGTTGGCGTCGTTAGCTAGCAGAGAGATTCTCGGCGAACGAATCAACAATCTGTGACCCGGTAGCCATAAATATTGGATCGAGCGCAGCCAAGGATCTTAATGCGTTACCCAAAGCCTGGATCCTGAAAGGCTGTCCTGTGAGCCAGGGACGTAAAGTCAGCATCAGAAGGCGACCTGTTTGCTGACCATCTGCATGCATCTTCGAACCAGCCGCAACAATCATTCGCTCCCAGCTATCTAAAGAAGCGCGACGAGTCCATAAAGCGAACTCATCGTCTAACTCTAAAAATAATGGCAACGCAGTCAGATCACCATCTGCCGTTGACATCTTGTAGGGCTGCTCGTCGTTAGGCCAATCGCACAGATAGCTAAGGCCTGCAGAGGCAGCTAGCTGAGGCGTTCGTGATGACTCAACACCTTCGGGTGATAGCCACCCTCGAGGACGCAGGCCAGTCTGTTGCTCCAAGATATTCAGCGAAGAACCAATAGTTTCAATTTCTTCATCAGCACTCATTTTTGAGGTAATCAGTTGGCTAGCAGCAATTCCATGTCCAATAAGCTCACAGCCCCTTTGCATGCAATGCTCTATTAGCCAGGGATATTGCAAAGCTGTAGTTGCGTCAACAGCTATCGTGGCGGGAACACCGTGCCGGTCTAACATATCTAAGACTCTGAATATGCCCACCCTGTGCCCATATTCGCGATGTGTAAGTTGAACATAGTCAGGAGTGGGGAATTTGATGAGCCCTCCGCTGGGGGACCGCAGACCGTAGGAGCCTTCAGGAGGCTCCCATTCATAATGTTCTAAAATGACAAGAGCTCCGAGCGCTAGAGGAGCATTTTTTGGCCAACGTAAGATTGGCCGTTCAGGAAGCGGTGACCAATCGTAGTGCTGGTGATCCATACCTTCTTGCCGGTTAGCAGGCATTTGGTTCCCCTGAAATATGAGCAGCATGCTCAACAAAATGGTCGTAGCTGTGCTCAATGAAATGGTCAGCGATCTCTGACGCCGTTGGCTGCCAAACATCAGCATGACCCAAGACGTAATCCAGCATTTCGTCTAAGGCATCAATTCGGTGAGGCATCCCCATTAAATAAGGATGAATAGCTAGAGCCATTACACGGCCAGACTGGCCGCCCTCTTCGTAAAGCGTGTCAAACTGGTTCTTGACCATCGTTACAAAATCTTGAGGATCATGATGCTGTAAAAAAACAGGCACATCGTTTAATTCGATGCTGTAAGGAACCGAAACAAGCTTGCCGCTTTGGACCTTGATAGGAACTGGCTGATCGTCATGTAACCAGTCGGCGTGGTAAGTAAGTCCGGCTTCGGCCATGAGGTCCGGAGTTCTTACAGTATTTGAAACTGCAGGACCAAGCATTCCGCGCAGATCCTGTCCCGTATGTCGTTTAAGAGATGCAATACAATCAACGTAAAATTCTTGCTCTTCGCTCTCAGTCAAAGAGGAGAGATACCGGGTGTTGTAAATTCCATGACTCATAATCTCCCACCCGCGATCAGCCATGGCTTTGCCGATCTGTGGGTAATGATCAAAAACCGCCAAGTTAGTTGAAGCCGTGCATCTCACATTGTAACTATCGAGCACATCAAGCATCCGCCAGAACCCGACACGGTTACCGTAATCGCGATGTGCGTACCCTTGAACATCAGGGTGCGGGGAACGCGGCCATGGATTCCGTCGAGGGTCACGGGGAGGCAAGTATTCGTAATGCTCAACGTTTGGGGCTACCCAAAAAGCCACGCGTGCTCCATCAGGCCACGAAACAATCGGCCGGTCCACCATTGGAAGATAACCGATCCTGTTTGGGGGCAAATCCATAACTGAACAGTATCCAATAGAAACGCTTTAAGACGAGCGTGCTAGCTAAATGTCTATGAGCAGCTAATGTCGAAGATATTCAATTGAAGACGGGGAACGAGATGCTTGACCAATACAGGGTTCTTGACCTAACAGACGAACGAGGACACATCGCCGGTTTTATGTTGGCTCAAATGGGGGCAGAAGTAATAGCGATAGAAGGCCCCGAAGGTTCCCCAGCCAGGAAACTTGCCCCATTTGCGCACGACGTAGAAAGTGAAGATACGTCTCTTCATCACTGGGCTTATAACCGAGGCAAAAAAAGTGTTGTGCTTGACATCACAACGACGCAAGGACAGCAGACGCTTAAAGATCTGGCAGCTGGCGCTGACATTCTTATCGAGTCGTCCGGAACCGGTACTTTGAACGAGTTAGGACTCGGTTACCAACAGCTATCGGAGATCAACCCATCTTTAATTTATGTTTCCATTACGGCCTTTGGAAGCGAAGGACCCAAAGCAACTTGGGTCTCATCAGATATTTCAATCCAAGCTTCCGCAGGAAACATGGTTTTGACGGGTGAACAAGACCGCGCTCCTTTGAGGGCTGGAGGAACTATCCCTCAAGCGTACGCAAATGCTGCATCGGAGGCAGTTGGTGCGGCTCTCATAGCAATGCATGAACGCCAAACTGTTTCAGGACTTGGTCAACACATTGACATTTCAGCCCAACAAAGCATGAACCAAGCTACACAGTCATCTTCGTTAGCGACTCCGTTAGGAGCATCGCTAGTAACGAGAATCGCAGGCGGAGTGATGCTAAACGGAATGAAAGTGCAGCTCATGTGGCCATGCACCGATGGGTATGTATCTGTAAGTTTCCTGTTCGGACCAAGTTTTGGCGTTTTCAGCAAAAACCTCATGGATTGGATTTTCGAAGAAGGTTTCTGCGATGAACCCACTCGAGACAAAAACTGGTTTGAGTATGCCTTTATGCTTGTCGATGGGCGCGAAACGCCGGAAGAATACGAACGCGTAAAGCATGTTATTGGTACTTTTTTGCTAACTAAAAGTAAAGATGAGTTACTTGCGGCAGCGCTGTCTCGCAGGCTCCTAATAACCCCCATAACAACAACCGCGGAAGTAGGGAAAAGCGAACAACTAGATTTCCGTGACTACTGGGAATATGTGGAGCAGGGTGAACATGGCACTATCAAATACCCAGGGCCATTTGCGAAATTCAGTGAGTCGCCTCTAACCAAATTAAGTGCCCCTCCAACGTTGGGTGAACACACCAAACAAATACTTGAAGGACCTCAAAGAAATCCGACTAACGCCGTTAAAGCAAAAGTAAATTCAACTGCTCGGCCGCTAGAAGGACTAAAAATTCTTGACTTTATGTGGGCAATGGCGGGACCTGCAGCTTCGCGCGTTCTTGCTGATTATGGTGCTCAAATAGTTCGGGTTGAATCATCCAACAAAATTGATGCAGTCAGGACGCTCGCTCCATTTCCAAATGACGTCGCTGACCCAGAGCTTTCAGGAATTTTCCATAACATGAACGCTGGGAAACGCGGGCTAACCCTTGACATGGGGAAACCTGGCGCAATTGATGTTGTCTGGGATCTCATCGAGTGGGCCGATGTCATTATGGAGTCATTCTCGCCCAAAGCTATGGTCGCTTGGGGAATCGATTATGCTCAAATCGCTGAGCGATACCCTGAAAAAATTATGACCTCGAGCTGTTTAATGGGGCAAACCGGCCCTCTGTCACTACTCGCAGGTTTTGGAACAATGGCATCCGCGATCTCAGGATTCTTTTACCCCGTTGGCTGGGCCGACCGTCCGCCGTGCGGACCTTATAGCGCCTACACCGACTACACATCACCTAGATGGTTAGTCGCATCAGTGATGGGCGCCTTAGAGCATAAACGTCGCACCGGAGACGGCCAATATGTGGATCTATCTCAAGCAGAAGCTGCATTACACCTGATGAGCGCAGCGCTCCTGGAGTACTCAATTAACGATCGGATCTGGGAAAGAGCAGGTAACCGTGACTTAGTCTTTGCGCCTAATGGTGTCTACGCCACAGCAGGCGAAGACCGTTGGATCGCTATTACCTGCACCAATGACTCAGATTGGCTTGCGCTCGTAGAAGAAATGAAAAGACCCGACTTAGCTTCTATTCCTTTAGATGAGCGACATAGACGTCATGATGAAATCGATGAGATCATCACCCAATGGTCGGCGCTCCTCGAAGGAGAAGCGCTCATGCATCGGCTCCAAGAGTTGGGGATAGCTTCGCATGTAGTCCAAAACTCGCCAGAGCTCTTAGCTGACCCACAGCTAATTCACCGCAACCAGTTCGTTGAAGTCAACCATGCAAGCCACGAACCTTTCTTCGTAGATGGAACGCGATTTAAACTTTCTCGCACTCCAGCAGAAATAACTGATTCGGGACCAAATTTTGGTCAGCACACTTTTGAGATACTGGCTGACTATCTCAAATACGATGGTGACAAAATCGCAGAGCTTGCGATCGCAGAACTCCTCGAATAGCCCTACCCAGGGATTTCATTAGTGACAAATCTTATGTTGCAGCGATGAGAGGGAACTAGTTTCGCTCTCATCGCCGCCACCTGAAAAGCTTTTGATCACGAGACGAGATCAAGGACCTACCAGGTGTCAACCATCGGCCGCTTTTTGCCCTTGCGAGGTTCAGGGGCAGGGGCTGACTTCAGAGCCATCGATATCCAGGTGCGACTCTCCGCTGGGTCAATCACATCATCTAATTCAAATGATGTGGCAGTGCTTACTGCTTTTCCGCTTTCGTATAGTTTCGCTACCATCATCTCGTAGTAAGCAATTCGCTCCTCAGGGTCTTCGATAGCTTCCATTTCTTTGCGGTAGCCCAGTTTTACGAAGCCTTCTAATCCCATTCCGCCAAACTCCCCAGTAGGCCAGGAGACACAAAAAATAGGTGCCTTGAAGCTGCCGCCAGCCATTGCCTGAGCTCCTAGACCGTAGCCTTTTCTTAAAACAATCGTCATAAATGGCACTGTGACGCTAGCGGATGTGACAAACATTCTAGAAGCATGACGCACTGTCGCAGCGTATTCCGCTTCGGGCCCAACCATGATTCCCGGGGTGTCGCATAAAAAAATGAGAGGGATATCATGAGCATCGCACAGTTGCATAAAACGGCTGCCTTTATCGCCAACGTCAGCGTCTATAGCGCCGCCTAGGTGATGATTATTGTTAGCGATAATACCGACGGAACGTCCTTCTATCCGACCAAATGAGGTGACGCAGCCAGGTCCCCAGCCTTTACGAATCTCTAGCACAGAGTCAACATCACACATTTTGTCAATAATGTGGCGCACATCGTAAGCACGCAGTCGATTCTCGGGAATTGAGTGCCGCAGCTCACGTTGGTCATGCGATTCCCATTCAGATGTGGCGCCTTGGAAGTAAGAAAGATATTTTTTAGCTACTTCGACCGCTTCCTCTTCATCCTTTACAAGGATATCTATTACTCCATTTGGGTATTGAACGTCAGTTGGGCCAACTTCTTCTGGCCGAAAGACTCCGAGGCCTCCGCCTTCAATCATCGCTGGCCCACCTATCCCGATGTTTGAGCCTTCAGTAGCGATAATCACATCGCAACACCCCAAAAGAACAGCGTTCCCGGCGAAGCAGCGACCATTGGTGATTCCTACTAGCGGTACTAGTCCGCTGAGTTTCGCAAACAGTGTAAAAGCCCAGCAATCGAGTCCAATGCCGATGCCATCTGTGTCGCCAGGCCGCCCGCCTCCGCCTTCGGCAAACAAAACAGTCGGAAGTTTATTAAGTTCTGCAACTTCGAAAAGGCGGTCTTTTTTTCGGTGGTTGTATAAACCTTGGGTTCCGGCAAGAACCATGTAGTCATAAGACATGACCATTGTTTGGGAAACTTTTTCGTCGAAAAGATGGCCATTGACGCTTCCGACTCCGGCCACCATTCCGTCGCCCTGAGTATTAGCAATTAGATCGTCCATGCTTCGTCGTCGTCTTTGAGCTGCGACCATCAAAGCCCCGTACTCAATGAACGTGTCCGGATCGACCAGCTGAGCGACGTTTTCCCTAGCTGTACGATGTCCTCGGTCATGGCGCTTTTCCACCGCCGTAGGCTTTGATTCGTCAAGACCTACCCGGTGACGGTCGAATACTTCTTGAAGGTCAGGGCGAACATAATCAAGGTCTATGGAGGAGTCAATTTCTTGGGCTTGGAGGTCAACATCGGCTTCTTCAATAAACAAAAGTGGGTGTGACTCGTAAACGGTGTCACCTGGTTTAACTCCAACTAATCGAACTATGCCACTGAGTGTGGACGCAATAACATGCTCCATTTTCATTGCTTCCATAACCAGAATCGCGCTCCCTTCAGCTACAAGATCGCCTTCTTGGACCGAAAGTGAAACAATTGTTCCTTGAAGTGGCGCCTCGACAGCCTGACTACCCGCAGGACCCATTGGGCTAGCAGCTGACCTCTCTGCTGGCGCCGGAGAAGCTGAGGTAAGCGATGAATTAGAACCACCAATATCGCCATGTTCAAGCACTGCAAGCGGGTCTCTGCTGACTTGTACTCCTGCTAATGGCGACGCAGAAATAGGTAGTTGGTGCTGTTCATTCTCGCTAGCTGCTTCAACAAGATCAGCACCGTTTTCGCTAATGAAATTAGTAGTTAGGTCATTTTCTTGAACTTCTGTCCGGTCTAATAACGCCATTAAGTAACTGATGTTCGTTTCGACTCCTTCAATATGGAATTCTTCCAATGCTCGACGGGTTCGGCGAATGGCATCTGAGTAGGAGGAGCTTGATGAGTAACCAATGACTTTCGCTAGAAGAGAATCATAATTTGGGCTCGTCGAATATCCGGTGTATCCATATGTGTCAACACGAACTCCAGGTCCGCTAGGTGGGTTGAACGTCGTAAGGGTGCCACCGGTGGGACGAGCGGTTCCTTCAGGAGTCATTGTCTCGGTATTGACTCGGCACTGGATCGCGTGACCACGCGGTTGAGGAATTTCGGATTGTGTCAATCCGAGGTCCGAAAGCGATTCTCCTCCAATGATTCGAATCTGACTTTGAACTAGGTCTACTCCAGTCACAGCTTCGGTCACAGTGTGCTCAACCTGCAGGCGCGCATTGGTTTCAATGAAAGCGACATTGCTAGGGTCGTCTGCGTCGACGAGGAACTCCCAGGTGCCAAGGCCTCTATAGCCAGCGTGCTGAGCCATCTTGACGGCGGCATTAGCTAAAAGTGTGCGCGTGTCGTCAGGAAGAGTAGGAGAGGGCGCTATCTCAATAATTTTCTGATTCTGTCGCTGGATAGTGCATTCTCTCTCGCCTAAATGGCTGACTTGATTCCCATCACCAATGATCTGAATCTCAATGTGTCGCGCCGCTTCGATAAGTTTTTCTACGTAAACGTCCCCATTGCCAAATGCAGCTTTTGCTTCGCTTTGACAACGCTCATAGGCAGATGCCAAATCACCACCTACTCGGACTGGGCGCATGCCCCGGCCTCCGCCGCCGGCAATAGCTTTGATCATAACTGACCCGTGTTTATCGGCGAATGCTCGAACTTCTTCAAGCGTCGTAGGGCCAGACGTAGCTGGAGCTAAAGGTACGTTGAGTTCAGTCGCTAAGGCGCGAGCGGCAGTTTTATCTCCGAAAAGAGCTAAATGCTGCGCCGAAGGCCCAATAAAGTTTAGGCCGTTTACCTCTGTAGCTTCTGCGAAATCAGCATTCTCAGCTAGGAAACCATAACCAGGATGAATTGCATCGCAGCCTTCTGACAAGGCGCTTTGGATAATTTGGTTTATATCCAAGTAGGCAGATGCTCCACTTCCTACGAGAGGAACAGCAGCGTCTGCCATCTGCACATGGAGCGATTGGGCATCGTCTTGACTATAAACAGCGACGGCGGTGATCCCTAAATCGCGTGCAGCCCGGATAATCCGGACAGCTATTTCGCCCCGGTTAGCAATTAGTAACTTCTGAACGCTCATGAGATCTCCTCGGCACACACGGCGAACAAAGTTTTAGTGCATAGCGGGACTCAATGCGCTCCTAACTGCGAGGTAATGGATCCAAAATAACCACAACCTGACGAATATGGCTTAGCTCAAGGCCTCGATCGTCAATAAAAACAGCGTCAGTCGTTGACCAATGTTTCCCTTTCCTTAGTTCAACACCTCTCCAGCGTCCAGCAACTGTTACTGAACCCCCAGCCCTGTGTGCCGATAAATGCTGAATCTTGCCAGAAGCATGAATACCAGCAGGAAACCTGTAGCTATGCCGGATTAGGGGCGTCATCTGTCCTGGCGCCCATGAAGGATGGACAAGAGGTGCGACGGACGGGTCATCTGACTGCCATCGAAAGTCATCATCAACAATTCGAGAAGTCATCCATTCGTTGTGTTCTCTCAGCCCAATGGGCACCGACATCGCTGGGTAGTCAGTATCGGTTGGGATCTGGTCGGGGCCGGTGAAAGTGGGTTTAGTCGCGGGAGCAACTGGGTTTCGAGAAGTCGGTAAAACAAAGTCTGGCCTCCAAGGGCCATCGCCGAGACCGATAGTCCCTTCGATAGTGATTCGGTTGTCGCTACCGGCGCGTTGGGTGATAATTCCTACGCTTGAGTCTGACGGGTCAGGAATGACCTCAGTGTGAAGCTCATCACCAGCAAATACTGGTCTGGGGAATTTGATGTCCGCCCAACCATGTGAAAGCCATGAATCGCCTGCGGCGTCGAGAATCGCAGGAACCATCCAGCCGTAGGTATGGATACCTGCCACAATCGGCCCGGCGTAACCGTAGCCGCCAGCTTTTTCATCATGAATCGGGTTTGCGTTAACTACCTCGGGAGGATCTGGAAGAGCAACCTTTGAGCATCCAGACCGAATAATTTCAGACATTTAACTGTTTCTTAAGGTGCGGTTAAACATCGAAGAAAGCAACTCCCAGTGTCTTTCAGCAGCCGACTTATTGAATAACGGTCTCTGTGGGAAGACGAAACCGTGGTCAACGTCTATGACCCACTCAGAAGTGTGTTTCACGCTGGCATTATCTAACGCATCGACGAGTCGATCAAAGTGCGGTTTGTCCACATAATGATCTCGCTCAGCAGCCATAACCAATACTTCAGCAGATATTTCAGAAGCACGCGAATGCGGCGAGTCCTCTCCATCAACCGCTAGACGAACCCCATGAATGGTCGCTGCGGCTTTGATCACACTTGGGAACTCTGCGGCGACCCACAAAGCAAACGGCCCACTCATACAATACCCGGTTACGCCAACCGCTGAGGCGTCTGCAACTTCGGCCGTTTCTGCGTATTTAATTAGATCCCCGACATCTTCGGCGACCATTCTGTTAGTCAGATTCCCCATAAGTTCATACATGTATTGAGCGCTAGCTGGGTCCTCGCGGTGAACAGTAAAAGAGGCTGTGTCGCGGTAATACAAGTTAGGGAGCATCACATAATATCCGTTAGCGCTAATGCGCCGAGCCATATCATGAAGTTCTTCTCGTTTACCAGGAGCATCCATCAAAAATAGAACCACAGGGAATGGGCCACCTGTCTCAGGGTGCGTAACGAAAGTAGACATTGTTCCGTTACCAGTAGCGAGGTCTAAATTTTGTTCAATCATTGAGCGGCCTTAAGCTCTTGGCCCATGGACCGGGCTGCATAGAGTGTGTCGGCGTATTCTTCCATACGGACTATTTTGCCATCCCCGCAGGTGTAGACCCAACAATACTGATTGTCGTAATCGCTTCCGGTTGCTTTAGCTGTAGCCAATAGCCGTTGTTGCACCACGGCCATTTCCCCATCGACAATGATGTTACGAATCTCAAGGTTAAACGGCTTAGATAGATCAAAGTTGTTTTTAACAGTCCGACCGCCTAACTCAGCTGCCACTTCTTCGCCAAAGACTTGACGGTTCTCATCCGACGGAACAGTAGTAACGCTTTGAGGTAACTGCCACACAACGTCATCTGCTAAGCAGTCCTTGACTGTTTTCAAATCTCCAGTAGTTAAGGCTTCATAATACCGAGCGATTAACGATCGAGTTTGTTCAGTGTTCATGAGTGACAGTTCATCATGTCATGGCTCTAGTCTGTCGAAAAAGTTAAGAAAAGCCTGAAAGTAGTTATAAAATTTCGTTGGCTTAATCCCGTGTTTTGTTTACTGCGGCTCCACTATTTGCGATGACTATAGGGCCCTATCGTCAATTTCGTTATTAGCTAAGTGCGCAAAGACCGCTATCAACAAAATTCCTTGAACGTAAGTCTCGCCACCTTCAGCACGTCAGCCAGCAACGGCAACTATCTGCACAACAGGCGGATAGTTCAATGCAGTAATGCTTGCATTAACGCAGACCGGAGTTAGCTACGCCGGGGTGTGTTAGGAAATAAGTATGCAATCATTACCGTGGACGCCTCAATATTTTCTATATGAAGAGATTCGACCAGAAGTAGCTCGAATCACTATTAATCGGCCCGAAGTTCGAAATGCTATAAATACCCCAGCGCATAAAGAATGGAGCGACCTTCTCGACTTCGCAGCTGATGATGACAGCATCTCGATAATTGTTGTAACAGGAAGCGGTAAGCAAGCTTTCTGTGCGGGTCGTGATCTAAAATATTTGTCAAAAATTCAAAACTCATCTGATGAAGAAAAAGCTGAAGATGCTGAAACCATGTCTCAGGTGACAAAACTCATAGAACGGTTTGATTACCCGAAACCGTTGATAGCGCAAGTGAATGGTGTTGCTCTAGGCGGTGGATTCGAAGTTGCTATGGCATGTGATTTGGTTGTGGCGGCCGACCACGTACTGTTTGGGCTCCCTGAGCCCCGCCGAGGCATATATGCCGGTGGTGGGGGAGTTCATCGACTTCCACGTCAGGTTCCGTTGAAACTAGCGATGGAGTATCTGTTAACCGGGAATTCCCTTACAGCAAAGCGAGCTTTAGACATCGGTTTAGTGAATCGAGTCGTGCCCTTCGAACAGTTAGAAAGTAGCGTCAATGAGCTAATCGATGACATTTTATTAGGTGCGCCATTATCAATCCAGGCTACGAAGCAAGCTTCAGCCAGGGGCCTTGACCTTCCCTTGAAAGAAGCTTTTTATGGTAGGTACCCAGCAGTTCAGAAAATGATGGCAAGCGATGATGCTAAAGAAGGACCGAAAGCTTTCGCAGAAAAACGAACCCCACTTTGGAAAGGCCGATAAAAAACAGGTCTACGAAACTCGCTGAAGGGTTAGTCCTTGCTAACCCCATGAGATTGGCCCATAACCAAACAAGCTAAGGCGCCCAGAACGATTGCCATCCCTACGAATTGTAAAAAAACAAGGCTCTCACCGAGAAATAGCCACGCCAAGATACCCGAAGTAACAGGAATTACCAAAGTTAAAGTTGACCCCAACCAAGCCGGAATTCTTCCTAAAGACCAGTTCATCAGCATGTGCGAAGCGAACCCAGGACCAATCGCCAAGACCACAAGCCACGTCCAAGCATTGGCAGAAGGCATAACGAACAGCTGCCCAGAGAATAAGGCGAAAGGTGTGGCAAAAAGAGCACACACTAGAGCGCTTGCCCCTGTGTACTGAGACGACTCTATATGTTCCGAGCTTCGTTTCGAAAAAATAAAATAACCTGTCCAAGCTATTACAGTAGCGATCGAGAGAAGGTCACCTTTCGGGCTCCATTCTGGAAGACCCGACGAACCAAATAAGACCACTGCCACTCCAACGAGGGCGACCATCGCCAAGCCCCAATCGCGACGCTTCGGACGTTCTCCGAAAAGCCTGCCAGCGATTAAAAGCATTATTACAGGCTGACATGAGCCAATTACTGTGGCGTTAGCAACCGTAGTCATTCTCAAAGCGGTGAAAAAAAGCATGATGTCAGCACCGAGCGCAACTCCACCCATCCAAGAAAATTTGAATGAACTTAACCTGAGCGGCGTTCCGCGTACCCACAGAAAAACTAAAACGATTATCGCGTAAATCCAGATCCTCCAAAAAGTAACTGAAAGAGGGCCTAGCTCATCTATGCCTTTGGCAATGACACCGGACGCGGCCCAGCCGACCATCGCCAAGCCGGCAGCTGGTAATCCACGAGAAATATCTTGAGGAGGAGCGCTCACTCTTTTTCAGATAACTGCACTGCAATGGGTTCAGGGTCGATCGAGTATCGGAAATCGCAATGAGATGCACCATTCATAATGGTTTGTGTTCGTTCAAATTTGATATCTGAATTGAACCCTTCAACCATCGTTCCATCACGATTACAAGAGAACAAAGCGCCAAGCTCAGGAATACCTAGTCCCGTGTACATCTCGGCGTAATGGCAGCGAACAACATTGAACGCAAAAACATTTTCAGTTTGCTCAATTACGTCTATTTCGAGTGCTCCACCTTTTGTCCAGTTCTCAAGAGAATCAGCAAAGGCTCCAATATCATTTGCCCCAAGAGCTTTAGCGAGTTCAGCTCCTTGTGATTTGGCAACTGAAACAACCACCTCTCGCGCTATTGCTTGGACCTTCTCTTCGCCGAACTCCTCGCCGAGCCGCTCTATCAAAGGCGCAACGATCCGTGCTTCTATCTCTCGTCGCTTCAGTACGCCAATATCATTTAGCGTGTCTGGTGGGCTTATTGGCTGGTTGTCGTTCACTACTCCAGGCTGCCATCTAAATAGCGCCTTAGGAAATCAAATATAGAAAACTTTCAAAACGTAATCTTTACGTCGGGGTGATCTTTGAAATTTAGGAGAGCATCGGGTTGATCAATCGCTTCCAAGTTGTGAACTGGCCTCCCATGCACTGTTTCTCGTACAGCTAGCTCCACTAGTTTCCCACTGCGTGTTCTTGGGATCAGCGGCACCTGCGCTATGACCGACGGAACATGTCTAGGCGATGCTCCAATTCGTATCTGCTGCTTAATTCGCTGTCGTAACTCATCATCAAGAACAAGATCAGGTCGGAGCCGTACGAATAAGACAACTCGAGTATCAGCTCCAATATTTTGGCCAATGACCACGCTCTCTAAAACTTCATCAACTACATCTACTTGTCTATAGATCTCAGCAGTTCCGATCCGAATACCACCGGGATTCAAAGTTGCATCTGAGCGCCCAGAAATAATCATGCCACCAGATTCGGTCCATTCGGCGAAATCGCCATGATGCCAAACGTTCGGAAAACGCTCAAAATATGCGGAACGATATAATTGATCATCTTTGTCCTTCCAAAACTGTAGAGGCATAGACGGGAAAGGGTTGGCGCAAACTAGCTCTCCTCGGGTCCCTGCTCCAGCAGAAGTCCCATCGTCGTTAAATACCTGCATATCCAGGCCTAAAGAAGAACTTTGTATTTCACCAGAATAAACAGATTGCACAGGGTTACCTGTTACGAAACATCCGCAGATATCAGTGCCGCCAGAAAATGAAGTTAGGTGAACATCTTTTTTGATGTTCTCATAAACATACTCGAAACCTTCAGGAGCGAGAGGAGAGCCACAGGAGGCAACCACTTTCATGTCGGTGAAATCGTGTGTGTCTAATGGCCTTAAACCCTCCTTCATAACCGCCTCGATGTACTTAGCGCTTACCCCAAAAAACTGAGGCTGTGTCTCTTGAGCAATATCGAAAAGTCGGTTAGGCGTCGGGTGAAAAGGTGAGCCATCGTAAAGAACTAAAGACACACCGCACGAAAGTCCTGCAATTAACCAGTTCCACATCATCCAACCAGTCGTGGTGAAATAAAACATTCGGTCACCGAATGACAAATCGCAATGAAGTAACAGCTCCGACCAATGTTTCAGAAGAATGCCACCTGAACGGTGAACAATGCACTTAGGTTTTCCGGTGGTACCTGATGAGTAGAGAATATAAATCGGGTGATTGAATGGCAACCGAGTAAATTCTGGTTGTTGCATATTTGACTCATCAACCCAGTCAAGCCAAGGAGTCATTTTCGAACTTAAACCGGCCCTTGCTGTTTGAGGGTCGTAAGGTGCAACGACTACTTTTTGGATAGACGGGATGCTTTCAGCAACAGCTAAAATTTTTTCCGTAATATCGTGCCTGACGCCAGCATAAAAGTATGCGTCGGTAACGATAAGAACTTTTGGCTCAATTTGACTGAAGCGGTCAATAATACCGTTAGCGCCGAAATCAGGGCTAGTCGACGAATAAACAGCACCTAAGCTCGCCGCTGCTAAGAAGGCAATTATCGCCTCTGGGCCATTAGGTAAGACCGTCGCTACCCGGTCTCCAATTGTCACTCCTTCTGCCAATAATGCTCGTTGAGTTCTGCCAACAGAGAGCCTTAGTTCTGAGAACGTAAGCGAACGTTTGACAGCGTTTTCTCCGAAATAAGTGATTGCTATTTGCTCATCATTTCGTTGCAGGTAGTTCTCAGCAAAATTCAATTGTCCCTCTGGAAAAAAAGACGCTGCAGGTCCTAAATCATCTTTTATGTCGACGTCCCCTAAGTCTCCGATTCCATTTGCGTGTGCCCATACCTGGCGCCAGAAAGTTCCTGGTTCGGCTACCGACCAGCTGTGCAGATCTGAGTAGTCGAACTCACCCAACGGTAATTTGGCGTTGTTTGCGAACTCCCACATGTTAGTTGAGCAAATTCTGGGTAGATCGGGTGTCCACAATCGTTTGCTCATTTTGCTTCCGCTTTCGCAATTTGTTGTCTCGTGAAAATATTAGCCCTTTGAACTTACGGGATCCAGGAGCACTAACCGGTGTATGGTCTTAACCATGAAGGCTATTTGCGATGACTTGAACGATGAAACGGCTGCTTTGGGAGCGATAACCCGGACGCTCACAGAAGACCAATGGAAGCTTCCCACCCCGGCAGAAGGCTGGGATACACGAGAAACTATAATCCACCTCGGAATGGCAGATGTAGCTGCCAGCATGGCCGTGCTAGAGCCAACAAATTTTTTGGCGTTGCGAGAAAAAATGAGCCGAGGCGAGTCAGATCTGCACGAAATTTCCGATGTTGATGTTCATGGACTCTCAGGAGAAAAGCTTTGGGATTGGTTTGCTTATGAACGCAACCGGATGACAGACGCTTTTCGAAACTTGGAGCCTAAAGCTCGAATCCCATGGTTCGGACCCGATATGGGAGCGTTGTCATTCGCTACGGCTCGTCTAATGGAAACATGGTCACATGGTCACGATGTTGCAGACACATTTGGTCATGAATTTCCCAGAAGCGACAGGCTCAGACACGTCGCTCATATCGGCGTCACCACTAGGGGCTGGAGCTACGTCAATCGGGGATTAGAAGTACCAGACGTTGCTGTGCGAGTGGAACTCAACGCTCCGAGCGGCGAAACGTGGACCTGGGGACCAGAAAACTCAAATGAAATTGTGAGAGCGGAAGCCTATGAGTTCTGCCTGGTGGTCACTCAACGCCGGCGCGCTTCGGAAGCCACTATGGACGTAGAAGGAGAAGCAGCAAAGGAATGGATGGAGCTAGCGCAAGCATTTGCTGGCCCCCCTACTGATGCGAACGAAGGCAGAGTCGCTAAGGTCTGACTAATGCTCATTATCGGACTTACCGGCGGAATCGGTGTTGGAAAAACGACCGTATGCTCACTCCTCGCAAAACGAGGTGCCCACGTCATCGATGTGGATGAACTTGGTCGTCAAATTATTAGGCCTGGGGGAATCGCTGTCGATACTCTTAAAGCCCATTTCGGAGATAGCGTCGGCGACAATCAAGGCGGAATCGACCGCCCTGCTTTGGCTTCAATAGTTTTCGAAGACGAAGAACAGTTAGCAGCTCTCAACGCAATAAGCCACCCATTTATCAATGAGCTTCTAGACGAGAGAGTAGAAGAATCTTCGAAAGATTCAATAATTATTTTTGATATGGCAGTGCTTGTTGAAAGCTCGCTCGGCTACGGAACCAGAAACCCGTATGAAATTGTGGTTACGGTTGAAGCACCTATGAAAATCCGTATTGAGCGGCTAGAACAAAGAGGCCTATCTGCTCAAGACGCTAATTCCCGCATCGAATCACAAGCGTCAGACGAGGACCGTCGAGCCGTGTCGCAGTTCATTGTCACTAATGGTGGAGATATAGACGAACTCGAAGTTGCAGTAGATGAGCTATGGGTTGCTCTTCGAAAACTTGACCTGGAGAAGAACAGTTGAAAGTCGACATGCATGGCTAGCGACTATCCACCGACTCGCCACATACTCCGACATCTCCGCCTATCTCATACCACTGATGAAAACGGAAACATATCTGGCTCTATGCCGATACTTCCGGACATGCTAGACGCTGGCGGTTGGCTTCGACTTGGAGTCATGGCGACTTTTGTTGACTCAGTCGCAGGTCATCATGGGGTTATGCAAGTGCAGCCTGACTGGGTTGCAACTTTACAACTTGGAACGGTTCTGTCTGCCCAACCTTCTGGGGACGAAGTTCGCGCATACTGCGAACCAATGCGTATAGGCAGAAATAATGTGGTGACTGAAACACGCATAGAAGATCAGCACGGATTGATAGGACATTCTATTTGTACTTTTGCGCGTTTACCGGCACGTCCAGGATTTGAACTGCCAAAAATTGCTACCCGAAACCGAGTAATAGATTACACAGAAGAAAACGAAGAGTCTCCTCGTCCGAATTTTGATGATTACCTTCAAATGAACATCAACCCAGATAAACCCATTATTGAATTGCCTCATCACTCAAGGATTCACAACTCATTCGGCTCTATCCAAGGAGGAGCCGTAGTTGTCCTAGTGGAGAGAATGGCGCGACATATCGCCGAGCTAGAAGATGAACGTGACGCCCGTTGTATCACTGCAAATGTTCACTACCTAGCACAAGCTAAGGATGGGCCTTTCAAAGTCGAAGGAGAAGTGCTTCGCAAAGACCCTATGGGAGTCACCAGTCAAGTAACCATCACAGACCTCGGGAGCGGACGGCTACTAGATGTAGCAACTGCTACAGCGGTTTACCTTTAAGGGGAATTTGAATGCCTATAAAGGCTATTTTTCATGTAAACGTGAATTGTTCTAATCTAGATATTTCTAGGCCTTTCTATGAAAATCTTGGATTTCAGACCGTTCTAGATTTACCAACAGGCGGCGACTCAGATCTCGCCGCCGGATTAGCTATGCCGGATTGTTCAGGTAGAGCTGCAATAATGATGTTGGACCCATCGGAAAGCCGGCAGGCACGTCTGGACCTAATCGAATGGGCATCCCCGTTAGATGACACGAGCCCCTACGAGCATTTAGCCAGGCTTGGAATTAACCGAATCGCATTGTGGACTATTGGTCTCGATGAAGAGTACCAACGTCTGAAAACAGACGGAGTGGAGTTTCTGTCTGAACCTCTATTTATGGGTGGTCATACAAAGTTTGTCTGTTTCAAAGACCCTGACGGAGTGATTATCGAACTAATCGAATTTCATAAAACCCCAACTGAACTCAACTGATAGGACGAACACAATGGATCTTGGATTAAAAGGCAAGGTTGTTCTCATCTCCGGCGGTTACCGAGGAACTGGAGCCGGTACAGCTCAGGTACTCGCTGCGGAAGGCGCAAAAGTGGCAGTCCATGGTTTCCATGTAGCTCAAGCAGACGAGGTAGTGTCAAAGATTACTGCTGTCAATCTTGATGCGGCTTCTGTTGACGGTGATTTAACTACCGATGCAGGAGCGAAAAGAATCATTGACCAAACCACAGAAGCCTTCGGACCAATAGATATTTTGGTGAATAACTACGGTGCTCCCAGCAAGACTAATTGGGACACCTCGCCTGACATGTGGTTAGAAGGTTGGGACAAGAATGTGCTGAGTGGTGTGAGGCTGACGCAGGCCGTGATCCCCAGTATGCGCGAGAAGAAATGGGGTCGAATTGTTTTCGTTGGAACCATCGGGACTGAGAAGCCAAGTAACATAAACCCTGACTATTACAGCGCTAAAGGAGCTTTGCCAACCTTGGTTAGAAGCCTCGCCAAAGAACTCCAAGGAAGCGGAGTTACTGCGAATTTGGTCAGCCCAGGCATGATAGCAACAGACGAAGTGAGAGAAATGGTGCTTCGCCGAGCTGCTCGCGAAGGAATCGACACATGGCAAGAAGCTGAAAAATGGGCAGTTGCGAATATGATGCCAAACCTGACAAGGCGCATACCAACTCCGGAGGACATAGGCAAATTTATTGCATTCGTGGCCAGCGAAGCAGCATGGCACTTAACTGCAGCCGATCTAAAAGTCGACGGTGGCGCGGTAGACGCCTAAAAAGAGCAAAAACTTAAAGTCCCACGTCGCAGATACCATCTCACATCATGGACACTCAGATTACGCGAATGCTTGCCTTTGATCTTGATGGCACTCTTCTCAAATCAAATGGTTCACTATCCCTAAGAGCCGAGACGGCCATCCATGAAGCTCACAATCAAGGGTTAATTATTGTACTCGCAACTGGCCGTCCATGGGCCATGACGAAACCAGTGGCGGATCTACTCGGTTGTGTCGACTACGGCGTTTGTCTCAATGGGGCAGTCGTTGTAGATGCAAGCAACGAAAAAATTATAGATGTAAGTTCGATGAGTAAAGAACAAGCAGTAGATGCCGCTGTTATCGCTAGAAATCTGCTGGGCAAAGTCGCCTTAGCGGCTGATATGGCTGATGGTTCGCACATTTGGGAACACTCTTTTGTCTTTGATTCCCCGCCCGGCCTAGTAATTGAAGCCAAAAAAGTCGACGATGCTGTCAGCGCCATAGACGGGCCTGTGTTGACATGGCTAGTTGATACACCTAACCACCCCGGCCTGTCAGCGATAGACATTCTCCAAGGGCGACTGCCTGAGGGCACTGAGGTCCGCCCATCAGGGCTAGGAACGCCAGAGATTGTTCTAGTAGGCGTCTCGAAAGCGTCTGGGCTAGCGCTTATTTCAAACACTCATTCAATAGATAGCAGTGAGGTAATGGCTTTCGGAGATGGGCTCAACGATTTAGAAATGCTGAAATGGGCTGGTCGGTCTATAGCCATGGGTAATGGTCATCAGCTAGCTCGCGATTTAGCGACAGAGATAGCGCCCTCAAATGATGCTGACGGGGTAGCCGAAGTTCTTGAAGCTCTGCTAGCGCAAAAAAAACTTGGGAACTGAATTATTTAGGAAGCTCGCAGAAACATTGCAGTTCTCGGAGCAAAATAAATTCGCCAAGCCTGTAGCAAGCCACCGTTGGGTCCTGTCTCTAAATGTAGATCTTGACCCTCTTCCAAGGAGACAGAAATTTTTGGACTAGCTATCCACATTAAGCTGATCTGAACGGAATGTTCACCCGGAGTGACCTCGAACGAGACCTGCTTATCGTCTTTCACGACTCCAACGGATTTTCCGTCGACGCGCACCGAGTAGCCCCTAATCGTGTCTCGATAGTGATGTATCCGCTTAATAGTGAGTAACGATCGTTCAGACATTTAATCTCCAGGATTCGATATATACGAAGATACCTCCAATATTACAATTACTCGAGTTTGTGGCTTCTGGGAAAGGTCTTCGCCTTAAGAGTTTTGGCTATGGGTGATCACACGATAGCTTGTCGTACAACCCTTATATGGAGAGTGTTGTGACTGACCAATTACGTGCAGAGCTTCTCACCTGGATCGATGAAAATTGGGATCCTGAAATTTCAGTCGAAGAGTGGTGGCGACGCCTCTCAAACGCAGGGCTGTCTAACCCGACACTGGGGGAGCCTTTTGGCCGAGGTTGGGACAGGACCAACACACGGCTTTTAGCCTCAGCTATAAGAGAACGAGGGGCAGTAGGTTCACCCGCTGGCTTAGGAATGATGCTGGCAGCCCCAACGATATTGTCCTTTGGAACCGAAGAACAAATTAACCGCTATGTGCCCAGAATCCTTGATGGCACAGACTCATGGTGTCAACTCTTTTCCGAACCTGGAGCGGGTAGCGACCTAGCAGGGTTGCAAACCAAAGCCATACGTGATGGCGATGAGTGGGTTATAACAGGCCAAAAAGTCTGGACCTCTGAAGGGCAGCACGCTGACTGGGGAATGCTCATAGCCAGAACGGACTTGGATGCTCCCAAACACAGAGGCATCAGCTGGTTTGCTTTCCCAATGGCTCAAAGCGGTGTAGAAGTTAGACCCTTGAGAGAGATGACAGGACGAGCTCTTTTCAACGAAGTCTTTATTGATGAAGCTCGAGTCCCTCACGCGAACCTAATAGGCGATCTCAATGATGGTTGGCGAGTTGGAAACGCAACCCTGATGATAGAAAGAGCTGGAATTGGTGGAGGGCATGGAATTGCTTACGCAGCCGCTCACCCGGGAAGTATCGCTAAACATTTAGACCGACCAGTCGGGTCCTTTGTTGGGAAAAGGCTTGCGCTAGCAGCCGGCGGGGTCGGTCCGGGGACATTGCACCAACTAACTGACCTAGCAAGAGACCGAAAAAAAATAGACGAGCCAGTTATACGTCAAGAACTAGCAGGCCTCCACTCAGATCTTGAGATCATGCGTCTTAATTCGATGCGCAGTCGAGAAAAAAATCAGCAAACTGGAGCCGAAGGTAATTTAGCAAAACTCAATATGACGTCAGCCTTACGAAGGACCCGAGAATTAGCTGGCGCCATTCTGGGAGCCGACATGACACTGTGGGGTAAAGAAGCCGCTTCGGGAGGAGTGCTTCAAGAAATGACTGTATTCTCTCCAGCCCCATCGATATATGGAGGAACTGACGAGGTGCAACGAAATATCATTGGCGAGAGAGTGCTTGGGCTCCCTAAAGAACCGGGAACTGACAAAACCACTCCTTTCAATGAGCTGTTGCAGAATAGAACCAATTGGTGAATTCGAAACAAAACACACGGTGAAGTGAGAAGATGTAGGTGTGAACAAGCCTTCTAAAGTTTCGTTATCATTCGACGTTGACACGATCTCTATCTGGATGGGATCACCAGATGCAACGGCTTTTAGTCGCGGTGAGTTTGGAGTGGTGGGCACTCGACGAGTCCTTAGGCTGTTGAAGCAACATAATATTTTGGGAACGTTCTTCGTCCCCGGTTTAACAGCGAAGACGTACCCTCGACTTGTTGAAGAAATAGCTCAAGAAGGTCATGAAATAGCTCACCACGGTAATCATCATGAGAGTCCAGCTCGCTTGAGCCGTGAGCAGGAGCGCCAAGTATTGGAAGATGGAACGAAGATCCTAGAGGAGATTACGGGGAAACGGCCAATGGGATGGCGATCACCTGGTTGGTATGTAAGTGAAAATTCTCTCGAATTACTTGTCGAGGCAGGATTTTCATACGATTCATCTCTTATGAGTCATGACGTTCAGATCTCACGTTGCAGAGCAGGCGATCGGTGGACAAAGGGTGAAGGCGTTACCTTCGGCAATGAAGTGGATCTCATAGAAGTCCCCATCGCTTGGCACCTAGATGATTTTCCGTGGTTTGAGTATATTCCGCCCAAAGGTGGCAATCTGACGAACCCCTCAGCGGTTCTCGAAACATGGTTAGGTGATCTCAACTATGCCCGGAAATATGAGCCCGGAGGAACTCTTACTTATACCATGCACCCGCAGGTAATTGGGAGAGGACACCGCATGTTAATGCTTGAGCAATTAATTGAAGAAATCGAAACAATGGAAGATGTGCAGTTCACAACTATCGAAGCAGCTGCTTCGCAATGGAGAAAAGAAAATCCTTTCCAAAAGTGAGCAGGAGCCAAGCGTCTATTTTCTCGCAATAATGAATAGACCTCTAGCGACGATAACCGGATCTGTGGCTTCGAAATCGTCAACCGGCCCCAAACTGACCGTCAGCTCTACACTCAACTTACGTCCTACCCTCGACGACTCCCGCGCATGAAACCAAACAGTTTCGCCAACCGGCACGCCGCCTAAATAATCAACTTCCAGTTTTGCTGTATACGCAGCCTCACCGAGCACAATCATTAGGTAACCCATTACATCATCGACCACTGCAGAAATGGCTCCTCCATGCACACGACCAGGTGCACTCTCGAAAGAGGACCCAAAGTTTGCAGATGCCACAACAGATTTATCTCGCCGTGTTAACCGAATCTCCATACCCATGGGGTTAGCTGGTCCACTGAAAGTCCGATCTGAAAACGCTATTACCTCTTGTCCATCAAGGGGAATTGGATCGGTGTATCGTTTCTCGAAATAGTCTGTAGGTCTTTTGACCGGATCAGAAGACCGCAGAGTTTGAGTAGCTTCTTCAGCCCAGCGAGTTATTGAAGCTAAAGTTTCCTCGTCTGTTCTATGACCTACAAAAGCATTACCGAGCTCTCGAAGCGCAGTCGCAGCTTTCCGACGAGACTCGAATTGCGGATCGACGTACACAAAATGTACTTGTTGGGCATCATGTTCAGCCAAAGGACTTATCCTCTAAACGTCCCGACTCGCCGTAGGGATACCTGATGAGGCCACCACCGGGATTACTGGAATCAAATGTCCAATACTGACGTATTTCAAAGATCAAGCCATTCTTGAATTCGTAATGCTCACTGCCATGAATCACAAAACTAGCCTCTTGGGAATCACCGGTCATTGCCCACTCAATAGCCGCTGTCTCACCATCCTCAACCACCCGATGAACAAACCATTTAGCATTTTGCCATTTGCTCCGGATCTTGAGCCAGAAAACTCCGATTTCGGACTTCCCCACAACCGGAGGATGGTTGGTATCGAAAATAGTCGCGTCTTCTGAGAAGTGAGCGGAAATATCAGTGTCTTTGCCTTCGCTGCAAGCATCAAAGTATGACCGAATTAATTTTTCGTAAGGTCCCATGTGTCAAAGTTTCTCAGGTTGATCGCATGGCTGCATAAGCATGCGTATTAAAAGTTTGGATATATGAACCGCCATGTGAGTTAATCACATCGGTGATCCCGTCGAGAAGCCGAGAGCGATGCTCTGAGGGCAGTAATCGATGAGTGGACTGGGTAAGTAAATTTTCGACGTGCGACTGAGAGGTCACTTCTAAGTCCCAACTAAAATTGAACTGCTCCACCGAACCGAAACACTTGCTTTCATCGAATTCGTCTGCAGGTGACGCTGCTGTGATAGCAGATTTGCTGCCTGGCAGGCGGGCACCATCAAATGCCTGTTTAATATCTGAAGGAAGAAGGTCATAGATCTTATCGATGTCCTTATGGATCTGATCAGAATGACCTTCTGGCTGATTCCAAAAAACGCAAAGCCATCCCTGGTTCTTGAGTGTTGCATGAGCTGAGTGAAACCTAGTTAGTGGATCAGCCCAGTGCCATGCTTGGCCGGAAATAACTAGATCTGCTGGCTCTGCCAGCCCAAGCCAATTCTGAAACTCAACAGTCTCTACGGTAAAATGATTGGACTCATGCAGTTTCGCTGAGGCGATAACTGCCATTCTCGGATCAGGTTCTATTCCGACGACCGTATGCCCATTTCTCACGAACCATTCTGAACTTTTTCCAGTACCACAGCCCACGTCTACGACGAGTGCAGAATTGCTAATATCAGAAACGGCGCTTATCCAGTCGAACAATTGTGCCGGATATGAGGGCCTTGATTTTTCGTACAGATCTGCGACCTCCCCAAAAACAGTCGACTGATTTCGCGCCGGGTCAAGTGCCTGCTCGCGGCTTATGTCGCGGCCCACGATAGCCACCGTCCTTCGCGATGCTCCAGTCGTAATTTCAATCCGAAACACTCGGACAACGCCTCTGCAGTGAGAATATCTTCTAGCGGACCGGTTGATAAAGGACGTCCATCGCGTAACAGCAACCCATGAGTAAACGAAGGAGGAATCTCATCAGTGTGGTGAGTGACAAGCACAGTCGCCGGAGTTGATGGCATCGACGCGAGACTCGAAAGGCTTGTGACGAGTTGCTCTCTTCCAGAAAGATCTAAACCTGCAGTGGGTTCGTCGAGGATTAGTAAACCAGGGTCACCCATTAAAGTACGAGCCAGCTGAACTCGCTGTTGTTCACCTGAAGACATGGTTTCAAAATTTCTAGTGGCCAAACTCTCTGCTCCGACTTGAGCTAAACAACTTCTAGCAGCGTCAAGATCGGTTTCGCTATAGGTATGCCACCATGTTTCTAGGGCAGCATGCCTGGCTGTCACGACAATTTCTAACCCTGTAATGTCTGCTCGAAATTGGTCCCGCAAAGACGAACTAGCTAGTCCTATTCGCTTGCGTAGCTCTCTGACATCGGTTTGCCCCCAGCGTTCACCCAATATTTGAACTGAGCCAGTAGTTGGGTAACGGTACAGCGACAAAATTTTGACCAAGCTAGTTTTCCCACTGCCGTTTGGCCCAAGGACTATCCACCTTTCATCTGAACGAATTTCCAGATCTATGGGACCAAGCACGGTTCGATCCTCGTACTTAACTGAAACGCCTTCTAAGACGACGGAGGCAGAAGATGTATTTGACACTCCTTCAGCTTGCCAGAAGCCAAGGTGTTGGCAAGTGCTTAGCCCATTGAAATAAAATATTTGAGCTTAGACATTGAAAACTTAGGCTCTACGAAGCAGCCCATAACTCAGATCCCGAAGCCATGATGTTTCCTCAAATCAGGGCCAAGGTTTTTGCCATGCAGTGAGAGAACGCTCTGGTTTGCCTAAAAATCTTCCAAAATTGACCAAACACTGGGATGGTAATCAGCCACCTACCTTAAATCGAACCAACTTAAAACTGTGGCACTCGGGCAGCGGTTCGGCTGAGCTTCGAAGTTTAGAAGGTGTGTCAATGATGAAATAAGAGCTCGGCGATCGAAGCCTCAAAAAATAACTGCCAAGCTAAGCACATATGCATTGTCAAAAAGCGGCAAAGGACCTTCGGGCTGACAGAATGTCTTCGTACGACGAAGAGAGTTGTAAAAACATGAAATTTGAGTTTGTAGCTGGTGCGCCGATTTCCGAAGAACAAGCGCTCAGAGAAGCCGCAGAGTTGGGACTGCACGCTATTGCGTACGACAGTCACCAGACCGAAGACTCAGAAGTTCACTTTCATGAGTTCAATCTCAATATTTGGTTGATCTCAGGTGAAGCAGCATTTGCTACTCCTGATGGTGAAATTTATAAGGCGAAATCTGGTTGTCGTCTTAGCGCCCCCGCAGGTTGGCTGCATCAAGAACTCGTCAGCCCAACTCACCGACTTGTACTCGGAACTAACATTCCTGCATCAGAGTGGACTCAACCAATTGATAAAACTGGGCCAGCTGTGTCGGCACATAATTAAAATCTGCAGGTAACTAATCTGCTGTATCGAAATCATTCCCGGTGTGCGAGGACCAAGTTCGGTACATGTCGGCGTACCTGCCGTCTAGTTCTATCAACTGGAGATGGCTGCCAAGCTCAACAACATGACCCTCATGGATTACTGCAATGCGATCCGCCTTCATTGCGGTAGCTAACCGATGAGCAATCAAGATTGCTGTGCGTCCCTCAAGCAAACCATCCAAACCTGTTTCAATATGAGATTCGGATTTAAGGTCAAGACTCGAAGTCGCCTCATCCAGAACTATTACACGAGGGCGGGTTATAAATGCTCTTGCCAGAGCTATGAGCTGGCGTTCTCCAGCTGATAAGGAAACTCCTCGCTCGTGAATAAGGGTGTCGAGACCCGCCGGTAATTGTTCCGTTATTTTATCTAAACCCACTTGAGCAGCGGCTTGGGTGACTTCTTCATCGGTGGCATGAGGAGCAGCGAAAATAATGTTTTCCTTGATCGTGCCGTGAAATAGGAACGGTTCCTGGGGGACTACCCCTAGTTGGCTGCGCAAAGAATAGATTTCCAAATCTTGTAAATCCATGCCGTCGATAGTCACTCGGCCACTAGACGGGTCATAAAATCTAGTAATTAACTTAGCGACAGTACTTTTGCCTGCACCAGTCGCCCCAACCAAGGCAAACGTTTCCCCAGGCTCAATTACCAAGTTGACGTTTTTTAGAACTTCGTTTCCAGATGAATAACTAAAACTGACATCCTCGAAGGCAATACGCCCCTCGATCGGGAGCATTTGAGTTGCCCCTACTTTTTGCTGAACGGTTGGCTGAGTTGTTAACACAGACGATATTTTTTGAAGAGCTGATTGTCCTTGTTGGTAGGTGTTGTAGAGCTGAACCATTTGCTGAATAGGAGCAAAAAAAGTAGTGACAAAAAGCACGAAAGCAGTCAGCTCTCCGATTTTTAACTCTCCATCGAGAACCATCCAGCCGCCGACCAACAAAACCACCGCTTGGGAAGCAATTCCGACAGCTTCAGTCGCAGGCCCGTAAATTGCACCCGCTCGAGCAGTGAACAAATTCGCATCCAAATAGTTGTTCGTAATTTGCTGATGGGCTTGGTTGTTCCTTCGTCTTCTGTTGAGAGCCGATATGACACGAATGCCCGACAGGTTTTCTGAAAGATCAGCTAGAAGGTCGGCGATGCGATCTCGTACCGCCGCATAGCCCTTTTGGCTTACGCTCCTGAACCATATAGTTAATACGATTAATGGCGGAAGAACTAGCCCCAGAAGCAGTAATGCCAGTGAGGGACTGTAAATAAAAAGGATAACAGTCACGACACCGACCGTTACCCCTTGAATAACTAAGTTCACGAAGCCTTCATTGATCAGAAGAGTTAATGCCTCTACGTCTGAGGTCATACGACTTAGCAAAACTCCAGATTTCTCTGATGTGTACCAGTCAATTCCTAAACGCTGGAAATGACTAAATAGCTTAATGCGGAGGTCGTACAAGAGATCTTCACCGAGGCGGCCGTTCCATCTTTGGCGCAAAAAACTGATCAAAATATTTAGACCGATTACCGCAAGGAAGAGATAAACCACTGTGTTAAGAAAATTCTTGTCTTTAGCAATTACGCCGTTGTCGATACCTTGTTGAGTTAAGACTGGGCCAAGGAGCGCTGTGCCTGTCTCCAAGATGAGCAGGAATAAGCCAACGAAGGCTGCTACCCACCGAGGACGGATGAGAAGCCATAACCCGTACTTTTGCTGTTTCATGCTATTGGGGGAAAAAATAATATTGGGCGCAGCGTGTTCTGGTTCTTTAACCAAGATTTTATCTGCGCCTTCTTGCATCTCAGTCGGCACACCGGCGAACGGAAGCCCAGCGGTCGCACTAGATTGCGTGGCTGTCGGCCCCATGAAAGCGCCCCCTCCGCCACCCATCATCACCATTAGAGGCCTCCATCTTCAGAAAAAATTGCTTGAGTTTTTGCAGCAGTCGGCTTCTTGTCAGCATCGCCCGATGCAAGCGTTTGTGCATACAAAGGCACGGTTTCCATTAAATCCGAATGAGTTCCTTTGGCGACTACGGCCCCATTGTCGATAAGTACAACTGAGTCAGCTAGAGCAATCGTTGACAGTCGGTGAGCGATAATTATAGTCGTCCTGCCCTTCAGGAGCGTCAGCAAATTTTTGTGGATCGCTTCCTCGACAGCAACGTCAATAGAACTAGTTGCATCGTCAAATATGAGAATCTGAGGTTTCATTAGAAAAAGTCGAGCTATAGCTATGCGCTGACGCTGACCGCCAGAAAGGTCATAGCCCCGTTCCCCAACGACTGTGTTATATCCACTTTTGAGATCACAAATGAAATCGTGAGCTTGAGCTGCCCGAGCTGCCTCTTCAATCTCTGTCGACGTGGCTTCCGGCATTCCGTAAGCAATATTTTCTTTAATGGTGGTTGAAAATAGAAATGGTTCGTCAGATACAAGGCCTACCCGATTGCGCAAACTGCTTTGAGTAAGTGACCGAACATCTGAACCGTCTATCGTGATTTGCCCTGACTCAACATCGTAGAACCGCATCAAGAGCCGACTTACAGTCGATTTACCTGTTCCTGTTCGCCCGACAATGGCGGTAATACTTCCGGGTTGAAGAACTAAATTAAACTCATGGAGAATGGGAGGCGAGCTAGTCGATCCAGCTGAATCTCCTATCGTTTCAGTTCCGTAAGTAAAAGAAACATTATCGAAACGAATTAACCCGTTGCCCGAAGGAAGGTCAATAGCTCCTGGGCTATCAGTCACTGAAGGCGACTCATCAAGAATCTCATACATGCGCGCTGCGGAAGCTTTTGCTCTCTGACCAAGAATCAAAAGCATCCCAATAAATCTGAATGGTGCTTGAAGCAGAATTATGTAGAGGTTGAATGAAATAAGATCTCCGATGGTGAGAGTGCCATCAATTACCTGTCTACCCCCGATGAGAAGCACAAGGGCAAGCGCAACTCTTGGAAGGTTCTCGATAAAAGGAGTGTGAGCTGCTCGAGCATAGTGCTGAAATAGATTTGCCCAGCGAAGCTTTACTGCTGCAACGCCGAGCGAGTTGATCTGATGCCGCTCTGCAGCGAAAGCTTTTACGACCCGTATCCCGTTAATATTTTCGTCGACGACAGTGGCAACCTCTGCCTGGCGGGACTGGACAATCCAGGAAAGCGGAAACATTATTTTTCTGAGCCGTTGCCCAACTATAAATACTGCGGGAAGAGCCACCATCGTTATTGCTGTTAAGGGAAGACTGATTGCTGACATCAACAAAATAGCGATAATGAAACTCATGAATTGGACTGCCATAATTGGAGCGAACGCCAAGAACATTTGCACTGATCGAATATCAGAATTGGCACGGCTAATTATCTGCCCACTTTGGACTCGATCGAAAAATGAAAATGATAAACGACCCAGATGCTCGAAAAGTAGATTCCGTAACTGATTTTCAACTTTGAAAGCCATTCCATATAGGCCGTATCGGTAGGCGAAAGTAAAAACCCCGCGAGCCACGGCCAGAGCAATCAATACAGCCACGAAGGGCCATAAAGACTTGTTTCGCTCCGATAAGCCTTGATCTATTGCGAGGCCAACAACACGAGGCACGAGAATCTGGACAACCATCGCAATTATGGCTGCCGCTACTGATAGCAAAAGACGCTTCCGATGAGTAGCGAGAACAGGCCCTAAGCGTTTTAGCCAGCCAAGAGATCGGTCTTTGCGAATAGTCGGGTTCGGTTCCGTCTCACCTATAGAGGAGCTCGGGTCTTCGGGAGTAGTGGCGCCGTATGACATCGATGCAAGGGTAGCGTTGCGAATGTCAGGTTTAGTGCGACAGCAACTTCGATAGGTGGGAGGAGACGAATATGAACCCGTTGATCGGCCTCTTATCCGTCTCTTTGCTTATAGCGTTGAATGCAGTATTCGTAGCAGGCGAGTTTTCACTCGTCGTAGTTGACTCGAAACGACTTGAACTACTTGCCGAGAATGGTAATCGTCGGGCTCGTATTGCACGTAACCTATTGAGTCGGCTGAGTTTCCATTTAGGAGGGTCTCAGCTTGGGATCACTTTAACTTCCCTTCTGATGGGGGTTATAGCGGAAGACGCCATTGGCTCCATCTGGCGTTTTGTCACTAGGGCAAACGACTCAAACGGGGTTGTCGTAGCAGCTATAGCAGTCGTTATAGCGGCGCTGGCCCAAATGATCTTTGGCGAGCTTGCACCAAAAAATTTAGCAATTTCCAGGCCGATGGGAGTTGCGCTTGGGCTCGCTCCGATACTTCGACTATATGGATTAGTCGGTTCGCCGCTCATTCTTTTTTTTAACAACATCTCAAATGCGATAGTGCGACGTCTGGGAATTGAACCAACAGAAACATTGGGCTCAAGCCGATCCTTAGACGATCTCGAATATTTAGTCCGGGCTTCGCAAGAGGAAACTTTATCTGAAACTGACGCATTATTGATAACCCGCACACTGAGACTTTCGCGTAAGACAGCGGCCGATGCGTTAACTGCACGACCCGCCATGGTGTGCCTGAATGAAAATAACACGGTTGGCGACCTTCTCGATATCGCTCGTGAGTCGGGATACTCAAGATTTCCCGTTCTCGGCACCACTGTGGACGACATCGCTGGCGTCGCCGAAGTCAGTGATATCTTCGGACTCGATACCAGCGACAGACGAACAACTCCGTTACGAACGATTATGAGAGTGGCGCTTGCCGTTCCAGAACAGCGCGAACTTGATGGAGTCCTGCTGGATCTTGAAAGAGGCGCTTGTCGGTTGGCAATAGTGGTAGACGAGCATGGAGGCACAGCGGGTTTGATAACGCGAGAAGATATTCTCGAGGAACTCGTCGGGGACATCGAAGACGAATACGACAACCCGGTGATTCTGACTAGAGCGCAGTCAGGTAACCGCTTCCGAGTTGAGGGAACAACTTCTCCCGATGAATTAGCTGAGTTAGCGGGCTTCAATCTGCCCGATGGCCCCTATGAAACATTAGCGGGGTTTGCCTTGCAGCAATTTGGAAATATCCCAAACGAAGGAGACTCCTTTGAATGGAGCGGCTGGTTGTTTAGCGTTGTTAAAAGAGATCGACTTCGCCTAGCAGAAATATCTATTCGACCAGCGCCATTATCCAAAGAAACCGATTCAATCGAAGAGGCTAAGCCATGAGCTTAGTTGCTGTATTAGTGGGGCTCGTTCTGATTTCGTTCAATGGCGCATTTGTCGCATTCGAATTCGGAGTTCTAGGTGCAAAACGTGCTGCGATTGACGCCGGAGTCGCGTCCGGAGAGCGCAGTTCAATAGCGGCGCACCGCTTACAAAGTGATGTCCTTCTGAGTCTTGGTGGTGCGCAACTCGGGATAACTATTTGTTCAATAGTTGTCGGTAAAATTATGGAACCAGCTATCTCCGAGGTTATCGAAAACCTTATAAATCGATTCTTCGAAATTTCTGAAACACTTCTTCATAGCATTGGTTTTGCTGTAGCGCTCGCACTCGTGGTCCTCATTCACATGGTCATGGGCGAAATGGTTCCTAAAAACCTTGCATTAGCGGGACCAGAGAAGACGCTTCTCTATTTGTCGCGGCCGATGTCCGGGTACCTGCTACTAGCTCGCCCAGTTGTCCGAGCTCTGTTATGGCTATCGAATGGGTTGCTTACTGTATTGCGAGTTAAACCTACGAGAGAATTATCTGAAGTTGTTACTGCAGCAGAACTTGGACTCATGGTCAGAGATTCTCATCAAGAAGGTTTAATTGATGCGGAAGAGCGCAGTCTCATCGAAAGCGCGCTCCAATTTAGCAACACATCAGTACTCGAAGTCATGATGCCTTTTGAGCGAGTTAACTTCGTTCATCTCAACGCCCAGCTCACCGATATCGAAAAGTGTTTTGACGAGACTCAGCACACTCGACTAGTCGTCGTGGGTCAAGATAGCAATGATGTGCGAGGGTTTGTCCACGGGAAAGACCTACTGCAACTCCCAGCAGGGGGACCATCTGGAAAGCTTGAAGCTTCATCGATTAGGCCAATGCTGCGAATTTCCGGCCAGAGCAACCTGCCAGAAGTCTTACAACTAATGCAGAAATCTCGAGTTCACTTAGCGCTTGTGACCGACGACAGTACCAGCCTCGGAGTAGTCACTTTAGATGACGTAATGAGAGGACTGATCGGACGACTTTCAGAAGACATTGACCATTCAGCTGAAAATTAACTAACGCTGACTACGCGCCCATGGCATGGTAGCCGCCATCAACATGAATGATTTCTCCCGTGGTCATGGGGAACCAATCAGACATCAAGGCCAAAGTTGATCGGGCCACAGAATGCTGATCATTTACATCCCAACCCAAAGGCGATCTTTCTTGCCAAGTATCTTCAAAGGCAGAGAATCCAGGAATAGATTTTGCAGCCATTGTTCGAATCGGACCAGCCGAAATTAAGTTCACCCTAATTCCTTGGCTACCTAAAGATTTCGCAAGATAGCGAGCCGTGGACTCAAACGCTGCTTTAGCTACCCCCATCCAGTCATAGACAGGCCAAGCAACAGTCGCGTCGAAAGTGAGCCCAACAACATTCCCCTTAGCTTCTCTCAATAATGGCTCCATTCCAGCAGCAAGCGCCTTGAGGCTAAAAGCGGAGATATGGACAGCTACCGCTACATCTTCCCATTCGGCATTCATGAAATTGCCACCCAAACAAGCTTCGGGAGCGTACCCAATAGCATGCAGAACGCTGTCTAGTCGACCCCAACGCTCCAACAATTCATCACGAACAGCCGATATCTCTTCGGGGGAAGTCACATCTAAAGGGAGCACATCGCACGGCACCGGGAGCTTACGAGCGGTTCGTTCCGTTAGCTTCATCGCCCTTCCAGCGCCAGTCAGTACGATCTCCGCCCCCTGCTCCTGAGCTAATTTTGCGACCTCGAACGCTAACGAAGCATCAGTCAACACTCCAGTTATGAGTAGCTTTTTACCGTCCATTAAGCCCATCAGCAAGACCTCCCAAAGCCCAGTTGTAAGAGGAAATTTTTAACAGTTTGGAAGTTCCTCATAAAGGCAAGTTACCGTGCTGAGTATGCAGATTGGGATAGTAGGTGGAACTGGGCCCGCCGGAGCAGCCCTGGCGACTCGTTTAGCGGACGTTGGTTACGAGATTATTTTGGGTTCTAGGTCCAAATATCGTTCCATGGAAGTGGTCGACAAGATCAAACAAAAGTGGCCCGACCGGCAACTTACTATCGTCCCAGGTGATAATTCTGCAGCAGCTGAATGCGAGTTTGTCATCATAGCTACGCCATGGGATGCAGCATCAATTACCGCTCGGACGGTCGAAAGTCATCTTCGTGGAAAAGTTGTTGTTACGATGTCAAACGCTTTAGCCAGAGTTGATGATGAATTTGTGTCTCTTATCCCGCCTCGCGGGTCAGTCGCAGCATCCATGCAAGCAACTTTGCCTGAGTCAAAAGTAGCTGCCGCATTGCAGCATGTGCCAGCTCATGAGCTTGGTGACCTAGCGCGCCCCCTGGACAGCGACATCCTAATTTGTAGCGATCACAGCGATGCTACGTCCAAGGTTGCGGAAGTCATAAACGCCATTCCTGGTGCCCGAGCCCTAGATAGCGGAAACCTCTCTAACGCAACGGCAATAGAAGCTTTTACCGCCGTTCTGCTTCAACTGAACATGAGATACAAAACTCGCGTCGCTCTTAAGCTCACAGGTCTGGATGCAGTCCGCTGAGCACAAATTTTCGGTTATATGAGACCCGCTCCAAAGAGATCGTTAAATTCTCAACTGAATCAGACTTAGTCAAAATTTATACCTGCGGAATCACGCCATATGAAGTTACCCACATGGGCCATGCATCAACGTTTATAGCGTATGACGTGTTACAGCGGAGGCTACGATCGATTGGTTACCTGACCCAATGTGTACGAAACGTAACTGACGTTGACGATGACTTGCTAAGTCGAGCGCGCAGCCTTGGCGTCCACTACCTTGACCTAGCAGCTCGGTCTCTAGCTGTTTTCGAAGAGGATATGAAAGCTTTAGGCTTATTGCCCGCTCATAGCGAACCTCGAGCCACGTCAGCGATATCAGAAGTGCGACAGCTAGTTGGTCAAGTTCTTGACTCAGGCCATGCATATATCAGCGGCGGTTCAGTTTATTTTGACGTATCAACGGCACCACGATTCGGAGAGCTCTCAAGTCTGACGAATGACGAAATGCTTCAGCTAGCTAGCACCTCAGGCGGAGATCCGAACGACAAGAATAAACGAAATAAACTCGATTTTGTTCTCTGGCAGAGATCATTACCTGGAGAACCGGAGTGGACTTCTCGATGGGGCCCTGGCCGTCCAGGATGGCATATCGAATGCTCAGCCTTGGCTTTACGCGAGTTTGGAAACACGATTGATATCCATGGAGGTGGATCAGACCTAATTTTTCCCCATCATGAGTGTGAGCAAGCGCAGTCAGAGGCTGCCACTGGGAAAATTTTTGTCAAGCATTGGATGCACTCCGGAAGTGTTAACTTCGCCGGCGAAAAAATGTCTAAATCCCACGGAAACTTAGTGTTCGTATCCGAAGTAATAAAAACATGGGACCCAATGGTCATTAGATTGGCGATCTTAAGTAATCACTACCGGTCATCGTGGGAATGGGATAGTGAGCTTTTAGTTCAAGCTCAAGAGCGTTTAAATAGATGGAAAAAAAATGACAAAAAAGAAGCTGGGCTTTCCGAGGTGGGTGCCTGCTTAGACAATGACTTGGATACACAGAGTGCGCTAAAAGAAATTGATCGAATTTCGAGAGCGGGCAACAACGTGTCTGAAGCTGCTTCGTTACTGGGTATTTTTTGGTGATACTTAAGAGAGTTCGCAGTTGTAACATGAACGAATTAGCTAGGTTCGGTATCAGATCAACGGACGAAGACACTATTCGTTTCGTGATGAAAGGGATCCAATGGATGGCTTAGAGCGTCTATGGGCGACCTGGAGACAAGATTACGTAATGGGTAAGCCAGCCAGCAGCGAACAAACCAGCTGTATTCTGTGCGACGTAGCGAGAATTCCGGATGCCTCGGAGCAAAACACACACGTCTACTCTGGGACATACTCTGCAGTGGTGCTAAATGCCTTTCCCTACACAAACGGGCATGTAATGGTTGTGCCATACGAGCATGTTGAAGGCTTGGATCAACTGACAGCAGATGCTCGAAGTGAAATATTCGATCTTATATACAGAACGACCCTCGCCATCCAAGGTGCCTATTCCCCGGATGGCCTCAATATAGGCGCAAACATTGGTCAAGGTTCCGGCGCCGGAATTCCCGATCACCTTCATTTCCACGCTCTGCCTCGCTGGAATAGCGATACTAATTTCATGACTACGATCGCTGGAACAAGAGTTATCCCAGAAGATCTTGAACTGACCCTAGAAAAACTACGTCTCAATTTTAAATAAATTTATCGATAGAACCCAAGCACAACCGAAATAGAGCAGCCATATCGAATTAGTCCGATAGCGTATGGGTCGTGGAAGACGGAGATGTACGCGACGCGTTGCCAGAGGATCTCGACCGAGGGTTCGTAGGGGCGTATATCTTCCCTGATAATCGTCGACGCCGCACAACTGGGGTCTTGTATCTAGTCGTTGGTGCCCTAGTCCTGGGTATGTCCAGTGCCTACAGCCCCGACGCAGTTCTGGCGAACGCGGGCCTCAGCATAGGTGCAGTCGGGCTGGTGTTATTCGGCTTATACAGCATTCTAGCGGGTCGGAAATTCGGACTAAACGAAAATGAAGCACTCGTCGCCGCAAGCAAAGAACTAGGTTTCGCCGTGGGTCACGCATCGGCCCAACTTGGCTGGCGAGGTTTTTTGAGTCGTCCGACGTGGCGAATATTGGCCTACTCGGCTGAAGATCCGCCCATAAGTCGCAGCCTCGTCCTCATTGACGCTATCGATGGGACGACTATTGACGCCTATATTGAAGATAACCCTGAAGATTGGATATCAACATCGAATGAGCTTGATGGCCTAGAGAGTGAAGCCGGACTGCCTGAGGGTGAAGATGTTTGATGGCAATCTACGTTTTGGAGTGGATCGAGTAACTAGCCCTATTGGAAAGTTGCTAGTTCGAGTTGGTGTTAGCGCCGACCAAATCACTGTTGTGGGTTTGCTAATGTCGGTAGCAGCAGCGGTAGCCATCGGAATGGGACGCCTTCAGTTTGGCCTTTGTCTTCTCATATTGACGGCGTTACCCGATTTACTTGATGGTGCCGTAGCTAAAGCGGCCGGTACATCATCGAAAAGAGGCGCATTTTTTGACTCGACAGCAGACAGGGTTACCGATGCGTTGCTCTTAGGCGCTATTGCCTGGCATCTCCTTGAAACTGACAGGGGAAGGCTAGTGATCTTACCAATGGCACTTTTAGGAGTGTCTGCATTGATTTCATATGAAAGAGCGAAGGCCGAACTACTCGGATACGAAGCCAAAGGCGGCTTAATGGAGCGCGCCGAACGAATGATAGTTCTTGGCTTCGGGCTTTGTTTCAATGCAATTCTCATCCCAGTTCTATGGGTAATGCTTGCGCTAACCTCGATTACTGCTGTTCAACGGTTTTGTAAAGTTTGGTCACAGGCAACTCGAGAAATATCTGATTCTGAGAACCAAAAATAAAAACTGGAGCTTTGGAAAATCGCAATGCTGAAACTAAAGAATTTAGCAGTTACTTTTTTCTATAAAAGCGGCGCTTCGATAGCGCGCCTCCTCCCGAAACAGTTGGCTGCTTCGGTACCAATATTGGCCGCAGTGCTACTGCCTTCGATTTTGCCGACAAAAAAGAAAATGGTATCTCGCCATATGAGGCGAGTCATGGGCCTACAAGTCTCAGAGCAAGAAATCAAAAAGTCGGTAGGTCAAGCATTCGGTTCCTATGCCCGCTACTGGATTGAGTCTTTTAGATTACCTAAGGAGACCGGCGCAAAATTGGAGGCTGGCATAGAAGTGCCAGATTATCACCATGTCCGTGAGGGTCTAGAAAAAGGTAAAGGAGTTATTCTGGCGCTTCCCCACTTAGGAGGTTGGGAGTGGGCAGGGTTCTGGATGGCCACGGTGAAAAAAGTACCAATCTCCGTAGTTGTTGAACCTCTTGAGCCACAAAAACTATTTGATTGGTTCGTTAAATTTAGGAGCGAACTCGGCATGAACGTCATACCGTTAGGGCCATCTGCGGGTGCCTTAGTCGCCGCTGCATTGAAACGAAACGAAATTGTTTGTCTGCTCAGCGACAGAGATATCTCTGGCGGGGGAATCAAAGTTGAGTTCCTAGGAGAAGAAACAACACTTCCAGGTGGGCCGGCGCTGCTGAGTATAAGAACTGGTGCAACTCTCCTACCGACAGCAGTCTACTTTAAGCCAAATGGTAGCCATCTAGGTATCGTTCGCCCTCCCATAGACACCTCTCGACTTGGCAAAGTAAGCGCAGACGTGTCTCGTATCACTTCGGACTTAGCAGAAGAGCTTGGACATCTAATAAGCAGAGCTCCCGATCAGTGGCATTTGATGCAACCAAATTGGCCAACTGATCACGAACCAGTGGATAAAGACTAACGATGGTGTGGACGCAGAGTCCAGACCACCTAACGTAAACAGTGTGCGCATCGGAATTATTTCCCCATACAGCTTGACTGTGCCTGGCGGTGTGCAATCTCAAGTGATTGGCTTGGCTAATTCATTATCTCGATTAGGCCACAGAACTCGAATACTCGCTCCATGTGATGGAGCGCCCCCTGAGAAAGGCATAACACCGCTCGGGGCAAGCATCCCCACATTTGCAAACGGTTCCGTTGCCCCAATCGCTCCCGACCTAGCTTGCACTCTTCGCACGATTAGAGCTCTGCGCGACGAAACCTTTGATGTCATCCATGTTCACGAACCGATTTGCCCTGGACCGTGCCAAACAGCGCTATTCCTCAAAAACGCTCCAATCGTTGGGACATGGCACGCTGCAGGTGGTAGCAAGGCCTACCTTACTCCTGGAGTTCAATGGCTAGCTTCGCGTATGGAAGTACGCGTTGCGGTATCTGAAGACGCACGAGAAATGGCCGATCAAGCTCTGGGTGGTTCTTATGAGGTGGCATTCAACGGAATCGAAGTGGTAAAATTTCAAGAGATTGAAGCAGCTGAGTCGCCCCAGCCAACGATCGCCTACGTTGGCAGACATGAGCCTCGTAAAGGCCTCGAAACACTTTTGCAGGCGCTAACAAATTTGCCTGACGCAGTGAAATTGTGGGTTATGTCAGAAGGGCCACAAACCAGCGAACTCAAGTCTCGTTACGGTGCGGATCCCAGAATAGAGTGGCTCGGCTCTGTCACAGACGAAGAAAAAATAAGCAGGCTAAAAGGAGCTGATGTGTTCTGCGTTCCTTCACTGCGAGGTGAAAGTTTCGGAATTGTCTTGCTAGAGGGAATGGCCGCCGGAACTCCGATTGTTGCTAGCAACATCGCAGGGTACAAAAACGTTGCTACTCACGAAAAGCATGCCGAACTTGTTGAGCCCGGCAACCCTGAACTGCTTGCGGCTGCGTTGACTCGAGTCCTAGAAGACAAAAAGTACTCTGCATCGTTAATTTCCGCTGGGCACGAGCGCGCTGCAGAATTTTCAATGGATCGCTTAGCACAGCTGTATCTTCGCTACTACCAAGTCGCCATAGACCAGAGTGAGAAAGCGACCAAAAAACCGAGCCGATGGGGCGAGCTTACAAAGTTTGGATCTTTTTCAAAGTGATGCATACGACATGAACTTGCCCCGTGCCTGTGTTTCGGCTCTTCGAGGCCTAAACTCGCACAGTCAGCCTCACCACACCAGATTGTTTTACGGATGAATGACCTCAAGAAAACTTATAACGCACGTGCACGGCGACTAATCATCAATTTTTGGTTATATAACGTCGGAGTACTGGGGCTAATCGCATTGATTATCGGCGTTATTAATCAAAGCCTCTCCGCAAAATTCCTAGTGCCTTCATTAATTCTTGTCCTGCTAGTCGGAACACTAGTTACAAAATTTCTCCTGACGCGTGCGAATAAACTCGTAATGGCAGAAATCGGAGGTGCTCAGAGTTCTGAACACGCCGAACCACGACTTTTCAACCTCCTTGGTTCTATCTGTATGAGCACCGGCGTCTCACTCCCAGTAGTGAGAGTGATCGATTCGGAAACCAATAATTTAGCAGTTGCTGAATTAAACAAGGACACCGTAAATTTCTCGATAACACGGGGTTTACTAGAAAATAGTTCGCTTATAGAGCTAGAAGCTCTGCTCGCAGCGAGCATCGCCCGAGTTAGCTCAAATGAGGCGCGCCATTCATCCTTAGCGGTTACGACTATTGGGTTGCCATTGCTCGTAAAACAGAATGGAACGGCGATAGATCGGATTTTGACTCTGCATTATCTGTCACCTTCATTAGCTCAGCGAAGGTTAAAAAAAGAGCTTCACAACGATCGCGACTTTAATGCCGATAGTGCTGGAGTGGGAGTTACAAGGTACCCGCCAGGTTTGATCTTGGCATTAGAAAAATTTGCGCACAGCTCAAGGATTGATCCTTCGTTTGGGTCATTACCACTATGGGCAATCAACGCCGATAGCGATGGATATGGCCGTCCTGAAATAGAAGACAGGGTTGCGGCCCTGCGCGAACTGTAAGAGCGTTGCCTCAGAAACGTTTTCTTCAAATTCTAATCTTCCTAGGTGCAGTGATTGGAGGGTTACTAGGTTGTTCATCCGAAGAGAGCTCAAAAGTTCAAAGCGAAATTCCTCTCGACACCAAAGAACAAACTGACTCTAAAGACTCTCAAAAAAAGTCTGAAACGCTACAGGCAACGAATACAACAATCGACCCCGACACCGAGTTCCCTAAATTTGTTGCACCGCTCACAGGGTTAGCGCTTGTTGATGAAGGAGCTACAAAAAAAGCAATCACTGCCGTAAAAATTGATAATTCAGATTCGCTGACTCAGCCCGTGGGTATAGGCAAAGCAGACATTGTGTATGAGTATCTCGGAGAAGAAAAGGCCACCAACTTCCTTGCTCTTTTTCAGTCACGAAATGCTGAAAATGTTGGACCAGTTGGCGAGGCTCAGCTCAGCGATATCCACACTCTGATGAACCAACCGGCGGTCATGCTGGCAACAGCGCAAACAAAATGGGCTGTGCGCGAAGTTTTGAAAGTAAGCGGGATCCAAGATGTAAGTGCAGAATCATTCCCTGCGAACTACATCGAAGTAAACGATGATTCAGGCAGAGAAAAAATCTACGTGTCATTAAACGAAATTCGAAACCCAGACACGGAAAATAGACTGAATCCATTGGCGCCATGGAAATTCACAGACAGACCGGACGTAACTTCGGCCGAAAAAAAGCAAGTAGATGAAGTAAGCATTGACTGGGGAGAAACAAAAACAGTCTTTAAGTGGATTCCAACTGAAAAGCATTGGGCAAGATATAAAGAAAACGCTCCCTCTCTTGACGCTGAGGGCATCACCATCGACACACAAAATCTTGTTGTCCAATTCGTTCGCTACTCATTAAGTAACGAACTTGACCGGCAAGGCGAGCGAATACCAGTATTTGAAGCAGACGTTGGCATCGGTGAAGCTTGGATTTTCAACGGTAGTTCGAGACTTGAAGCGGTATGGAGCAAAGATAATCTCACTGCGCCGACCGTATTCTCAGACAAGCAGGGAAACATTGTTCAATTTAGTCGAGGATCTTCGTGGGTTCTACTTGCTAAGTCGGGCTCAGCAACAATTCTAGAGAAATAATGGAGAGAGTTTAAGGTAACTCGAAACCCCTTTTTAGCGTATTTAACGTTCACGTTGCTTCTAGACTAGAGGCATGTCTGATATGCACAGCGACAATTATGAAATAGGAACTTTCCGTGTGAAGCGAGGCCTTGCTGACATGTTGCGCGGAGGCGTAATAATGGATGTGGTCAACGCCGAAGAGGCAAAAATAGCCGAAGATGCGGGAGCTACAGCCGTAATGGCACTTGAACGTGTCCCAGCGGACATAAGACGAGATGGGGGAGTCGCTCGAATGAGCGACCCAGTCATGATCGAAGATATTCAAAAAACAGTCACCATTCCAGTTATGGCTAAAGCAAGAATTGGACACTTTGCTGAAGCGCAAATTTTGCAATCTTTGGGTGTCGATTATGTTGACGAATCTGAAGTCCTAACCCCAGCAGACGAAGCACACCACATCGACAAATGGGCATTTACAGTTCCGTTTGTTTGTGGAGCCACAAACCTAGGTGAAGCACTCCGACGAATTTCCGAAGGTGCATGCATGATTCGTTCCAAGGGCGAAGCAGGAACAGGGAACATCGTCGAAGCAGTAAGGCACCTGCGGTCAATCCTCGGAGATATCCGAAAGATCACACAAGCAGACGCCGCCGAGCTTTTCGAATGGGCTAAAAGGCTTCAAGCCCCCTTGGGTTTGGTGCAAGAAATAGCGCAAACAGGAAAACTGCCAGTGCCGATGTTCTGCGCAGGAGGAATTGCGACTCCAGCTGATGCATCACTAGTGATGCAGCTAGGCGCCGAAGCAGTGTTCGTAGGATCGGGTATCTTCAAAAGTGAAGACCCAGCCCCAAGAGCACGAGCGATTGTTGAGGCGACAACTCATTTCCGAGACGCCGCCGCGGTAGCTAATGCAAGTCGAGGGCTAGGGGAAGCTATGCCAGGTCTCGAGATCAGCACGTTGGAAGTTAAACTCGCTGAACGCGGCTGGTAGCAATTCACTTGTCAAGTCTCGTAGGCGTGTTGGCGCTTCAAGGTGCTTTTTCCGAGCACGAACACATGTTGACGTCACTAGGTACCAAAAGCGTAGCTGTGCGGACCCCAGATGACCTAGCAGGTATCGACGCCATCATCTTGCCAGGCGGGGAATCAACAACAATCTCGATGCTTCTCGAATCTAGTAAGGTCTTTGACCCGCTTAAGCAAATGATTGATGAAGGCCTACCAGTATTAGGCACTTGTGCCGGAATGATTCTCTTAGCGAACGAAGTAAGCGACGGCCGAGCAGACCAAAAGAGTTTCGCAGCCATTGACATCTCTGTTCGGAGAAACTCATTTGGCCGACAAATAGCAAGTTTCGAGAGTGATCTTAAAGTTAAGGGTTTAACGAACTCTTTTCGAGCAGTCTTTATACGAGCTCCCGGAGTAGAAAAAGTTGGAGATTCAGTAGAAATTCTTGCGACTGTCGACACTCATGGGCAAACAGAAGTGCCAGTGCTCTGCAAATCAGGCCCAATACTCGTATCCAGCTTTCACCCCGAGCTAACTGCTGATAGTCGAATACATCAAATTTTCTTGAGCCTAATAAAATAGATCCTTACTAATCTGAGTCATGGCTCCCAAGCAGGGATCAAGAATGGCAGAATGGCGTCTGGAGGTTCACTGGTGTCAGGTCATTCCAAATGGGCAACAATCAAACACAAAAAAGGTGCGGCTGACAAAGCGCGAGCGAAGCTCTTCGCGAAGTTAATTCGGCAAGTGGAAGTTGCTGCCAGAGAGGGCGGTGGCGATCTCGATGCCAACGCCAACCTTCGCACTATGTACCAAAAAGCGCGTGACAGCTCTGTTCCTCTTGAAACCATAGAAAGAGCCATCAAGCGCGGCATCGGCGAGCTAGAAGGCGTTACTTATGAGCAAGTTATCTACGAAGGTTACGCACCTCATGGAATAGCAATGTTCGTTGATGTTCTTACTGACAACCGCAATCGAACTGGAGCTGAGATCAGAAGCGTTTTTGCTCGGGCCGGAGGCTCTCTCGCAGAGCCAGGGGCAGTAGCTTGGCAATTCGAAAGAAAAGGAATTCTACTCGTCGACGTTTCGATAGACGAAGACGAGCTAATGCTCTCAGCGCTGGATGCCGGCGCAGAAGATGTGACATTTGATGATGATAGCTGGAGGGTAGTAACAGAGCCTTCGGACGCGATGACCGTAAGGAGCGCCCTTGAGGACCTTGGCATTACAATCGCCTCAACCGACATAACATACGTACCTCAAAACTTGATCGAACTGGACAAGAGCGAAGATGCTAGGCAAGTTCTGGCGGTTATGGACGCATTAGATGACAATGACGATGTCCAAGGCGTGTATGCAAATTTCGACATATCTGATGCAGTTCTGTCAGAGCTAGCCGCTGATTGATCCTAAGAATGCCTCAGAGCCGGTACTATCGAACCTATGTTCGTTCTAGGGATTGATCCGGGTTTATCTCGCTGCGGTTTTGCCGTGGTCGAGAAGCTGGGACGTCACACCGAAGCTGTAACGCTGGGAGTTATTCGAACCCCCCCGAAAGACCCGATCCCCAGACGTTTAGCACTTTTACAAACTGAAGTTCGAGCGCTGATCCAAGAATTTAAGCCTGAAGAGGTCGCACTGGAAAGAGTTTTCTTCCAGGTCAACGTCAAAACAGCAATAGGTGTTGCTCAGGCCAGCGGCATTGCCATGGCTGAAGCAATAGCTCACGGAGCCGAAGTTACTGAGTACACGCCCAACCAAATTAAAGAAGCTGTGGGAGGATGGGGCGCTGCCGATAAGAAACAAATACAAAAAATGGTTCAAACACTTTTACAGCTACCTTCGTTACCAACCCCGGCAGACGCGGCAGACGCGGCAGCTACAGCGCTATGCCATATAGCGCACATGTCTATGCAGAAGATTGAAACCGTAAGTAGAAATAAATGATTGGATCTTTGAGAGGAACGCTGCTCGAAACACAGCAGAGCGGCGAAGTTTTGATTGAAGTAGGTGGTATCGGCTACCGGGTTTCAGTTAATCCTGCCGCTATCAACATGCTCCCTAAAATTGATGAAACTGTATTCATGTACATACACCATCACATCCGAGAAGGTGCGCAGCAACTCTACGGATTTACGGCTATTGATGAGCGCCAATGTTTTGAGTTACTTCTTGATGCCCATGGAGTCGGCCCTTCCTTAGGAATGGCGATATTAGCTGTTCTGCCTCCGAACGAGTTGCGACGTGCCGTTGCAGCAGATGACATAGACGCATTATGCATGGTCGCAGGGGTAGGCAAAAAAACAGCTCAACGACTGTTGCTGGAAATGAAAAGTCGACTTGAGGAGCCATACGAGCCGACTGTTTCTTCTGGTAATTCTGGAAATGGGAATGAGCCGGGAGCATTAGCTGACGTGCGTGCAGCGCTGTCAGGTATGGGATTTGTTTCCGATGAAATTCGGGTCGCCGTTAAAGACCTTGATGACTCTGATAGCTCAGCACTATTAAGAAAAGCACTGCAGCGTCTGGCCTCCCGATGAGTGAGCAGGAATGGGGAAGAGAAGAGGGCTTTCGAAGAGATGATGAAAGTCACGCTAAGCGCGAAGAGGTACTTAGCTCAGAGCACACTGCAGATGATTCCGAAGACTTAGGGCTTCGCCCAAAAACCCTAAACGAGTTCGTGGGGCAAAATGAACTCAAAGAACATTTAGGCATAATTCTCGAGGCAGCAAGGGCTCGAGAGCAAACTCCAGACCACCTGTTGTTTGCTGGGCCACCTGGTTTGGGGAAAACTACGTTAGCGGGAATTGTTGCATCGGAACTCGGGGTCGCGATCCATGTCACTTCAGGTCCGGCCATCGAACGTGCCGGAGACTTAGCGGCAATTCTCACAAACCTAAATGATCGCGATGTTCTATTCATAGATGAAATTCACTCGCTCCCTAAACAGGTAGAGGAAGTTCTCTACCCAGCGATGGAAGATTTTCAACTTGATGTCATCCTTGGTAAAGGACCGGCTGCGCGATCGATCAGATTTGATTTACCTCCGTTCACGTTAGTAGGGGCAACAACGCGAACAGGACTAATCGCTGGACCGCTTCGAGATCGCTTCGGCCTAGTGGAAAGACTCGACTACTACTCAGCGGATGAACTTCAGGCAATTGTTTCTCGAGCGGCAGATATTTTAGATGTCTCGATTGATAATGAGGGAGCTGTCGAGATAGCGGGAAGAAGCCGTGGAACTCCACGAATTGCTAACCGCCTCTTGCGAAGAGTCAGAGACTATGCCGAAGTCAGAGCTGATGGTCGTGTTAACAAAGAGGTAGCCAAAGAGGGGTTAAGGATCTTTGGCGTTGATGAGATAGGGCTAGATAAAGTAGATCGAGCCATTTTAGAAGCGATAACTGTCCTACACGAAGGAGGCCCAGTCGGCCTTTCGACGTTAGCTATCAGCGTTGGCGAGCAAACTGAAACCGTAGAAGACGTTTATGAACCTTTCCTGATACAACAAGGTTTGTTGCAACGTACCCCCAGAGGTCGAGTGGCTACCCGCGCTGCGTTTGCTCATCTTGGTTTGCCAATCCCAGAGCGTGGTTCCGCTGGACCATCATTGTTTGATTGATGTCTAGCCCTCCCAGGAGAGTTTGGTACGCGTCCTACGGCTCAAACTTATTAGAAAAAAGATTTCTGCTGTACCTAAGAGGAGGGCGATTCAGCCCAGGACATACCAGCCATCCTGGTGCGCGTGATCAGGCATTGCCGTTAAAGCCTCCGATATTACTAAAAGCTAATTACGAACTCCTTTTTAGTAAATGGTCTGAGCGGTGGGGTGGAGGTGTCGCGTTTATAAAACCAAACCCGCAAATGGCAAGTTGCTGGATACGTTGCTGGGATGTCACTGAACAGCAATTTTTTGACATAGCGGCTCAAGAGAATCAGCTATCCCCAGGCCATTTAAATCTTGACATATCAAAACTAGTTAAAGAAAAACAATTAGATCTTGGCGCTGGTTGGTATAACGAGGTTCTTCATCTTGGCGACTTAAATAACCAACCCATACTTACTTTTACCGCAAGTAGCGTTGTTGGCCACATGAAGCCAAGCACAGCGTATTTAAGTGTGCTTATCGCTGGTTTAAAAGAAGCATCTTCATTAAGTAACACTGAGATTCAAGAATACCTCGTTGGGGTAGCCGGAATTCATGGCCAGTGGACACAGCAGGAGCTATACAAAGTCATTTCTCAAACTGTTGACCCTTAAAGTAGGTAGCAGTATGAAAATGATTGAGTTCGACTATGACCTTCCTGAGCATGCGATAGCGCAATTTCCGGCAGAGCCGCGAGATAGCGCCCGGCTGTTAGTCGACCAAGGGTCACAGATTGCTCCGCTGCATGCGCAAGTAAAAGATCTAATTGACTATCTAGAGCCAGGAGATCTACTTGTAGTAAACGAAACAAAAGTAATCCCAGCACGAATACCGTTAGTGAAAGAAACTGGCGGTTTGGCAGAGGTCCTTCTCCTCGAACCCCAGGGCGACGTTTGGGAGGCCATGGTTAAACCAGGTAGACGCTTAAAAGCAGGGACAGAATTACGATCGCTCCGAGACCCTGCGCTTATCGTCGAAGTTGGTGAAGAAACGTCGAGGGGAAGGCGCCTTGTATCAATTATTCACGACGGGAAAAAAATATCTGGACTAAATGAAATCTCTGCCTTAGATAAAGCTGGTGAAATGCCGCTGCCGCCTTACATCAAGAATTACGAAGGAAGCTCAAAAGAGCGGTATCAAACTGTGTACGCCAAAAAACTTGGCTCAGCAGCAGCTCCAACAGCAGGGCTGCACTTTACAGACGAACTTATCGAGAACATCTCGCTAAAGGGCATCGAAATAGCCACCGTAGAATTAACCATTGGAATAGATACGTTCCAGCCAATAACCGTAAGTGACTCTACCGATCATGTAATGCATTCAGAGTCCTACAACGTTCCTGACGCAACGTGGAATGCCTGCCAATCAGCAAAGAGAGTAGTAGCTGTGGGAACTACTACTGTTAGGTCATTAGAATCAGCAGCTCGCGGAAATTTAAGTGGCCGAACTGATCTCTTTCTCAGAAGGGGAGAAAAATTCGAAATCGTCGACTGTATCTTCACCAACTTTCATCTCCCGAAATCGTCATTACTGCTGATGATCGACTCATTCGTTGGAGAGCGCTGGCGGCACCTTTACTCTGAAGCGCTAGCAAAAGGGTATCGCTTTCTGTCTTATGGCGATGCAATGTTTTTGCAGAAAGCAGTTGATTAAGCGCTTTGTTTACACCGATCAGGAAGCGCAAAGTTATCGTATGGAACTATTAACACCCTTGGAGAATCAGTGTCTTTAAGTTACGAGCTAATAGCCAATGATGGGAGCGCTCGTCGAGGTCGCGTCACTACACAGCGCGGAACTTTCGAAACTCCAATTTTCATGCCTGTCGGCACTCGAGGGGCCGTGATCCATCTCGATGCGAGAGATTACGCTGATTTAGGAATGGAAGTAGTCCTAGGCAACACTTACCACCTAATGCTCCGTCCCGGTGCAGAAGTTATTAAGGACATGGGAGGCCTTCACTCGTTCACTAATTGGGATGGCCACATGCTCACAGACTCGGGCGGCTTCCAAGTAATGTCTCTTCGTGACAACGTCAAAATTGATGACGAAGGCGTGGATTTCACTTCGATCTACGACGGAAAAAAAGTTAGATTCACTCCAGAAGTTGCAGTCAAGACTCAGGAGGACCTAGGTGCCGATATCCAAATGGTGCTAGATGTTTGTGCTGCTCTGCCAGCCACTGACGATCAGGTCATCATGGCGATGAAACGAACACACCAATGGGCGGAGCGAGCGAAGGCCGCTCATAGCAGGCCGGATCAGGCTCTTTTTGGAATCGTGCAGGGTGGCATAAATCCTGATCTTCGTCACGAAAGCGGAGCAGCTTTAGCTAATTTAGATTTTGAAGGATATGGCATCGGAGGGCTTTCAGTCGGAGAGACCCACATGGAAATGATGCCAGCGTTAAGAGCGGCGCTGGAAGAGTTGCCAACCGACCGACCTCGTTACCTCATGGGTGTAGGTGACCCAGTTCGAGTAGTGGATGCAATTGGCGCCGGCGTGGACATGTTTGACTGTGTATTACCTACTCGTTTAGCTAGACATGGAACTGCATTAACTGGGAACGGCAAACTTAATATACGTAACGCTAAACACGCGCGTAGCGAAGATCCTTTAGACCCAAATAACCCATTTTCTAACCAATTCAGTCGCAGCTACTTGCGGCATTTGGCGCAGGTAAAAGAACCTTCTGTGGCTCGCATCATGACGCTTCATAACCTTTGGTTCCTAATTGATCTAGTGAAACAAGCCCGCAGAGCGATCGAATGTGGCGGTTTTGACGATTTCCGGGCACATGTTTTTGAAGTATGGGCTGAGAAAGCATGATTTTTGATCTAACGAATAGCAGATAATCAATCGCACTTGCCCCGGCGCGCAGTACCATAACTGCTTGGTTTCGGTACCTACATTCCTGGAGATAACTCATGGCATTGCTACTACCTCTAATCGTCTTCATCGGTATGTATTTTTTGATACTTCGCCCGCAACAAAAACGGATGAAAGAACGAGAACGCATGGTCCGAGCCGCAGCGATAGGCGATGAAGTGGCTACCGTAGGCGGGGTTATTGGCATAATAGTTGCAGTGGAAGAAGGCGACGCAGTCGTCGCCCTTGAAGTTGACACAGATGTCGAGCTCCGAGTTCAGAGACGCTCCATAGGAGAAATTATTACAAAATCGTCAGATCTTCAAGACGATGTTGCCTCAGACGATGTTGCCTCAGACGATGTTGCCTCAGATGGCGATGACGATAAAAATGATGATTGAAATTACTTGGCTACCGAATCGGAGTCTCTAAGCTGTGCGTCGTTCCCATCTAATTTCCCTAATCCTTGTTGTAGCAATGTCAGCGAGCGCTTTTGTCGCTGTCCTTAGCGCTGGGTGGGCTCCTGTCCTCGGCGTGCAGCTGCAAGGCGGCGTGGAAGTCGTTCTTAGGCCAGCAAACGAAGTGTCAGAAGAACAATTCGAACGCGCCATAGAAATTATTCGTAACCGAGTTGACGCAATCGGCGTCGCTGAACCCGATATCACCAGACAAGGCAACCAAGTTGTCATCCAATTACCTGGTGTGAAAGACAAGCAGCGAGCAGTTGACCTTGTTGGGCAGACCGCAGCTCTGGAATTCCGGCCAGTTGCTGGAATCTACCCAGCCGAAACAAACCCGGCTGACCTCGGCCTTAGCTCAGAATCGTTAGCGCTTCTAACTGATATAGATAGTGATTCGTTAACTGAGTTAACGCTGTCAGATATTATTACTGATTCAAACGGCGATGAAGACACGGTTGACAGCGAAGTATTATTTACTGACAAAGCCGGCGCTTATGTCTACTTTTTGAATGCTTCGGAACTAACCGGTGATGCCGTAGAGAATGCAGCGGCAACATTCGAGGGGCAATGGATTGTCAACGTAGAATTTAATGATGAAGGCGCTGCAGGCTTTGATCGAATGGCCTCTGCCTATTTTGGGCAGCAAGTAGCCATTGCTCTGGATGGAGTTGTTGAGTCATCGCCAACGATTAACGCTCAAGAATTTGGTGGTACGGCAGTTATCAGTGGTTCATTCACAGAGCAAGAAGCTAAAGATCTTGCCCTGGTGCTACGATTTGGCGCTCTCCCAGTTGAGTTCGAACAAGACGACGTCCGAACTGTTTCAGCCACCCTTGGCGATGGAACTCTGCGAGCGGGAGTAATTGCTGGAATAGTTGGCCTCGGGCTCGTCGCTTTGTACATGCTTTTCTACTACAAGTTACTTGGGTTAGTAGCAGTCTGCAGCTTGGCTATTAGTGGCTCTATTCTCTGGTCTATAATTGCCTGGCTTGGCGAACGTCAGGGACTAGCTCTGACTCTTGCAGGCGCCACAGGAATTATTGTGTCAATCGGTGTTCAAGTGGACTCGAATATTGTTTATTACGAGAGAATTAAAGAAGAAGTGCGTCGTGGTAGAGCCGTGAGAACAGCGGCTGAAAAGACATTCAGCGGTGCTTTCTCGACCATAGTATGGGCAGACCTTGCTTCGCTCATTAGCGCTGCAGTGCTCTACCAGCTAACCACTGGAACTGTTCGCGGATTTGCGTTGTATCTAGGGATAGCGACGCTTATTGACATTGCAGTGTCCTACTTCTTTATGCGACCTCTGGTAGTAGTGATTGCGCGTAAGCTAGTCGGAGAAAAACCAAAACGAATAGGCATGTCTCATATCGATGCTGAGGTGACCCAGTGATTAAAATACTTCGATCGATGTACCGAGGCGATAACAAGTGGGACTTTATGTCTGCTTGCCGACGCGTCGCCATTGGGTCAGCAGCGGTAGTTCTTGTTTGCCTGATAGCTATTCTAGCCAGAGGGCTCAATCTCGGAATTGAGTTCGAAGGTGGTTCCGTTTGGGAGATTCCCGCCAAGGCCTCTGTTGAACTAGAAACAATTGAAAATGCTGCTTTAAATGCCGGCCTTACAGACTCTCGCGTTCAAAAAATAACCGGAGGCGAAGATATCTTTAGAGTACGAGCAGGGTCGACATCAATAGAGAAAGAAAATTCTATTGTTTCTACTTTGGCCACAGCTGCTTCAGTAGATGCAGAGTCGATCAGCACGCGAGCAGTTAGCGCTTCCTTCGGTGATCAAGTGGCCGGTAAAGCCCGCAGGGCCTTAGCAGTATTCCTTGTTTTGATATCTTTGTACCTGACACTTCGATTCGAATGGAGAATGGCTTTGGGAGCTCTTGTAGCTCTGTTTCATGACCTCGCAATCACGGTTGGTGTATATGCCATATTCCAAATTGAAGTCACTCCAGCAACCGTTGTCGCCTTCTTGACGATTATGGGTTACTCGCTGTACGACACAATCGTTGTGTTCGACCGCGCTAGTGAAAATAAAAAATCGCTGTCGGCGAAAAGTCGGATTACATACCGAAACTTGGCGAACGTCTCATTGAACCAAGTAATAATGCGATCGATAAACACCACTATTACTTCGGTTCTACCGGTTGTCTCACTTCTAGTTGTTGGCTCTTTAATCATGGGTGCTACAAGCCTTCAAGAGTTTGCTATTGCCTTGCTTGTAGGACTTGTAGCCGGAGCTTATAGCTCTTTGTTCGTGGCGATGCCTATTGTGACTGTGCTCAAAGAAAGAGAGCCGCACTGGGTGGCGATGCAAGAAGCTGCCGATATTCGAGGAACAGAGGACACTTCCAGCGAAGCAGCTGCATTGTTAGCAGCTGGTCAATACAAACGGAACGTGTCACCGCGCCCTCGCAAGATCGGTAAAAAACGCTAAATAGTCAATCAAGTTATGAGTCAGTAATCCAGTTGCAGATGACCTATACGAGCTCTTTGTTAGCTATAGAAATAAAAGCGGATCTGGTCCCGAAGACGGCTCCTCAAGAAAACTAATTTTTCGCGTCCGAAGGAATAGATACCCACAAGAGAAGATTTGTGATCCACTATGACTCATACCTATTTCTTATTCCTTCGGCCTAAGTGGAAAGGAGGTAACGATGGCGGCTGTTTCGAGAGTACTTCCATGGCGACGCGCATCTGCACCTGTTCACACTGAGATCCAAGGAGTGGTTGATCGCTATAAAGCCAGATGGCCTCGCTACCCAACAGATCTGATTAACGATGCCTATGGAACCGCACTATTAGCCCATCAAGGTCAACGAAGAAAATCAGGCGAAAGTTACATCATTCACCCAGTCGCGGTGGCGTCGGTAGTCGCTGAAATGGGGCTTGATGACGTGTCGATAGCCGCGGCGCTGCTTCACGACGCAGTCGAAGACACAGGAATTGAACTAATTGAAATACGGAATAAGTTCGGCGCGGACGTAGCAGCAATAGTCGATGGGGTAACCAAACTTGATCGAGTCAGTTTCGCTACGAAAGAGGCGCAACAGGCAGCGACGCTGAGAAAAATGCTTTTGGCAATGGCACGCGATATGCGGGTCCTGTTAATAAAACTTGCAGACAGATTGCATAACATGCGAACGATAGGAGCGTTAGAAATATCTAAACAAGAACAGATAGCAAGAGAAACGTTGGATATATACGCTCCGTTAGCTCACCGACTTGGAATGCAAGAAGTGAGAACCGAGCTAGAGGACCTTGCTTTCGCTGCGTTGTACCCAAAAAGATATGCTGAAATTGACCGTCTCTTGGCTGAACGGACCGTGGAACAAGACAGATACGTCGACAAACTATTAATAGAAATTCGTAGTCGACTAGAAAAAACGTCTGTAAAGGGCACAGTCACGGGTCGCGAGAAACACCATTGGGGTGTCTACGAAAAGATGGTGGTGAACGGCCGTTCCTTTGATGAAATTTTTGATTTAGTTGGAATCAGAGTAATCGTCCCGACTGTGCGAGAGGCCTACGCTGCTTTAGGCACTATTCATGCTACTTGGAGGCCTGTCGCCGGTCGTTTCAAAGACTACATAGCGATGCCTAAGTTCAACTTTTACCAGTCCCTGCACACCACCGTCGTCGGGCCTGCAGGAACTGCAGTTGAATTACAAATAAGAACAATTGAGATGCACCATCGAGCCGAACATGGTGTTGCCGCTCATTGGCGTTACAAGGATTTAACGGATTCTAACTCAGAAGATATGCCTTGGCTAACAAATATCGTTAACTGGCAAAATGAGACTGATGATCCAGAAGAGTTCATGGAGACTCTTAAAGTTGATCTTGAGCAAGACGAAGTATACGTATTTACGCCTGAGGGTGATGTCGTGACCCTTGCCACTCGTGCTACCCCTATCGATTTCGCTTATGCTATTCACACTGATATTGGCGACGCTACAATTGGGGCAAAAATCGATGGCAGACTAGTTCCTTTGGATCGGGAATTACGCTCCGGTGACACGGTAGAAATTTTTACTTCCAAAATTGAAAACCCCCACCCGTCCCGAGACTGGCTGAATATAGCTACGACGCCCAAAGCGCAGAATCGAATCAGACAATGGTTCGCTAGGTCCGAGCGCGAAGAAATAGTTGAACTTGGACGTGACCTTGTTACCGATGCATTGAGGGCAGAAGGTCTCACAGCTCAGCCTCTCATTGACAGTGAAGAACTCCGCCAAGTTGGCCAAGACTTTGGCCGTAACGAACTTGAACTTCTTTTCGAGTCGGTAGCCAAGGAAGATCTGCAGGCTGAGATTATAGCTAAAAAACTAGTTGCTCACCTAAGAGGCGACAGCGCAGATCAAAAATTACCTGCTCAACCAGCGCAACACCGTGGGACCCGAAGGCGTCGAACGACAGGAGTTCACGTAGAAGGATCAGACGATTCTCTAGTGCGTCTTGCTGGCTGCTGCAACCCGGTTCCTGGAGATGAGATACTCGGATTCGCTACTCGCGGTCGAGGCATCTCGATTCACAGAGATGATTGCAGCAATGCTACGGAACTTGTAGATGCGTCTGGCGCGCGTCAGATGGAAGCCGTTTGGGACAATGCATTTAGTGGGCAATTTATTGTTTCAATCGAAATTCGCGCTCTTGACCGTGACCACCTTTTAGTTGATGTCGTAAGAGTAATTTCTGAACACTATGTGAGTATTGCTAGCGCAACTACGTTTACTGGCGATGACCAAGTCTCGGTTATGCAATTCGAAATTGAGATAGGAGACCCAATACTCCTTGACCAGTTACTAGCAGCAGTCAGAGAAATAGCTGGAGTATTTGATGCGTATCGGATTCTTTCCAGTGCTTCACGAAGGTCTTCGTGAAAGCTATGCCAGAAAATGCAGAAATAAATATCTGACGGTCAGCTGTCGCGGAGATAGGCCCTCAACCGCCTAACATGGACTAGTCAGCGGTCCACCTTCTTTCATCCGGGTACAGAGTATTCTTGCATGTCCACAAAGCCCAATAGCTTCCAAACACCAATCGGCACGAGCGATTTATTGCCGCTTGGCTCAGCTCGTTGGCAGGCCACTTTGCAATTGTTTGATGAGGTGTCTACTCGTTCTGGTTTCGGTTACCTCAGCACCCCAATCTTTGAAGACATTGGTGTCTTCTCGCGAGTTGGAGAAGGTACCGATGTGGTCCGAAAAGAGATGTACGAATTTTTAGACAAAAGTGATCGTCGATTAGCTTTACGTCCAGAAGGCACGGCTGCGGTATGTAGAGCTTTTGTTCAGCACCATCCAGTCACGCCCTGGAAAGTTTACTATCACGGTCCTTTCTTTCGATACGAAGCACCTCAGGCAGGTCGTTATAGACAGTTTCACCAACTCGGAATTGAAACTCTTGGGTCCGATGACCCGGACGCAGACGTCGAGGTAATGGCTCTGGCCTGGGAAATGTTTCAAAAAATGGGGCTAAAGCAGGTCGAACTTTCATTAAATTCGATGGGTGATGGCGACACTAGGCTGCAATACGCTGAGGCACTGACGGAGTATTTGAATCAGCACAGAGATGCTATCGATGAAGAAGATCGAGAAAAAATTTCTGACCACCCAATGCGCGTTTTGGATTCAAAGCGAAGAGCTACGAGAAAAGTTACTGACGAAGCCCCAAAGATAAGCGACTTCTTAAGTGCGAGCGCGATAGCTCATTTCGATCGAGTGCAAGATGGATTGACAGCACTAGACATTCCTTACAAAGTCGAGCCTCGTTTAGTACGAGGACTTGACTACTACACCCACACAACTTTCGAATTTCAAAGCAAAGCACTTTCAGCAGCTCAGAATACGATCTGTGGTGGAGGGCGCTATAACGGACTAGTCGAAGAGCTAGGTGGTCCCGTTACCCCCGGAATCGGATTTGGCATGGGTATAGAAAGACTATTACTAGCCTGTGACGCTGAAGAAGTTTTTCCTGCTCCGAAATCGAGCCTTGATGTTTGGGTAATTGATGTGGCAGGAGGCTCCCATGCTCGAGATATAACCTATGAGCTACGAAGTCACGGCATCAACGCGGATCGCTCTTTCGATAGTCGGTCGATGCGGAGCCAGATGCGCAGTGCAAATAGATCTGGAGCTCCTATAGCTTTGATCATTGGTGAAGACGAAGTAGCCGCTGGCAACGTTGCGCTTAGATCTATGTTGGATAATGGCGTAGAGCAAATTTTGATACCCCGTGACCAAATCGCTGTTGAGGTACTTCGTTCCCTCGGCAGTCGGTCCTAATAGTAGAGCCTAACTAGCTTTCGGAGCCCTTAATGACTATGAGAACTGATTACTGCGGTCGACTTTCCAGTGAGGATATTGGTCGTACTGTCACTGTTTGCGGCTGGGTCGCGAAGAGACGCGAGCACGGAGAATTTTTGGCGTTTGTTGATTTACGTGACCATACAGGTTTGATCCAGTGTGTCGTAGATCACGCACACGAGATAAGAAGTGAATACGTCCTTGCTGTTACCGGAGTTGTTCGCCCTAGACCTGACGACACAATTAACGCGGACTTGGCCACAGGTGAGATTGAGATCGGTGACGCTAGCGTCAAAATTTTGTCGCAATCAGATCCAGTGCCATTCCAGATCGACCGAGCTGGAGAAGTTGACGAAACACTTCGAATGAGACACCGTTATCTTGATCTCCGTACTCAACGGATGCAAACTAATCTGCGGAGGCGAGCCGTAGTAAACGGCGCCATTAGGCGCTCAATGGAGTCTCAAGAGTTCCTGGAAGTTGAAACTCCAATGTTGATTGCCTCTACCCCAGAAGGGGCAAGAGATTTCGTTGTGCCCAGTAGATTGCATGCCGGCACCTTCTACGCCCTTCCGCAAAGCCCTCAGCTGTTTAAGCAACTGTGCATGGTAGGTGGAATCGATCGGTACTACCAAATAGCAAGATGTATGCGCGATGAGGATTTGCGTGCGGACAGACAATTCGAATTTAGTCAACTAGATATGGAGATGAGTTTCGCCGATGGTGATGATGTTCGGGAAATAGTTTCGGTAGCGATAGCTGACGCAACTGAAGTTGTTACCGGTGAACGGCCAGGGCTAATTCCATCTATGACCTGGTTGGATGCAATGAACAACTATGGCTCAGATAAACCTGACATTCGTTTTGGCATGCAGCTAACAGAACTCTCCGAAGTATTTGCACAAACTGATTTCAATGCTTTTAAAGCACCTTCCGTGAAGGGCATTCGATTGCCCGGCGGCGGTGATACAACCAGAAATCGTTTAGACCAACTCACTGATCGGGCAAAAGGCTGGGGAGCTAAAGGTCTCGTATGGATCAAAGTAGGAGCTAACGGAGAAGTTAATTCTCCGGTTGCGAAATTTATGAGCGAAACTGAAATCGCTGGAGTGCTAAAAGCGCTGGATGCCGAAGAGGGAGATATCTGTTTCATTGTCGCCGACAAATGGCGCCGAACTGTCCATGTGCTCGGTCTGCTTCGATTAGAACTCGGCCGTCCTCCGGTGAATGAAGGCGGATACAACTTTTTGTGGGTCACTGATTTCCCATTGTTCGAGTCAATTAACGAAGACGGTTCGCCAGTGCCGGCGCACCATCCGTTTACGATGCCACATGAAGAAGATATTTCACTCTTGAACGCAAAACATGATGACCCGGAAAAACTTTTGGAGATTCGATCGCAGGCTTATGATCTGGTTTTGAACGGTTGGGAACTCGGTTCAGGAAGCGTTCGTATTCATAAACGTGAATTGCAGCAGCAAATATTTGAACTCTTAGGAATAAACGAAGAGGAGGCACAGGCTAAGTTCGGTTTCTTGATGAACGCATTCCGATATGGTGCACCGCCTCACGCTGGCTTTGCATTTGGTATAGACAGGCTGACGGCTCTGCTATCAGGCGAAGAGAACATTCGAGAAGTTATCGCCTTCCCTAAAAGCCAATCTGGTTCTGACCCATTGACCGAAGCGCCGACAGAAATTGACCCTGCGCAGCTCAAAGAACTTGGTTTGCGTCTACTACCTCCGGTTACGTGACCCAAAAAGGTCGTCGCACCTACTAAGTTCGTGGTGTGGAAGATCTGTTTAGTGCTGCTGCATCGGAAAAACTACGGCTAAGCGCTCCTCTCGCTGCGAGGTTGCGCCCGCAGTCGTTGAAGGAGATAGTAGGCCAAGAGCATCTCCTTAGTGAGTCCGCGCCGCTAAAGGCCCTCATCGAAGCAGACAAGCTGACCTCGGTCATCCTTTGGGGACCCCCAGGGTGCGGTAAAACTAGTTTGGCGAGACTTATAGCGCGTCACACGGCAAAAGATTTCGTGACGCTGTCAGCGGTGTCAGCCTCTGTAAAAGATGTGCGATCAATTATTGAAACTGCAGGTAGAAGGCTTGGTGAACACGGAATTGGAACAATTCTCTTTCTAGATGAAGTCCACAGGTTTAACAAAAGCCAACAGGATGCGCTGCTTCCATCAGTCGAGGATGGCTTACTGGTTCTAATCGGTGCAACAACTGAAAACCCATATTTTGAAGTGAACGCGCCTTTGCTTTCCCGATCAAATTTGTTTCGTATGAACCCTCTTAGTGGAACGGCTGTTTCGAAGTTGTTGCACAAAGCAGTCGAAGCCGAGGGTTCTCAAGCTAACGAAGACGCGATCGAACATCTGGCCGAGCGAGCAGGTGGCGACGCCCGAAGAGCCCTGACTGCGCTGGAAGTAGCTCTCGTCCTAGCAGCGCAAAACAATGAGACCGTTAGTCTGAGACACGCAGAACTGGCATTAGATGAAAGAGCTCATCGGTATGGCAGTGACGAGCATTACGACGTTATTTCTGCGTTCATTAAGTCCATTAGAGGTTCGGATGTAGATGCAGGACTCTATTGGCTCGCTCGTATGTTAGAGGCTGGTGAAGACGCAAAGTACATTGCTCGGCGTCTAGTAATTCTTGCATCTGAAGACATTGGTATGGCCGACCCTCAGTCATTGCTGATCGCCGACGCAGCAGCTAGAGCAGTGGATTTCGTGGGATTGCCAGAGGCGCAACTTAGTCTCGCTCAAGCAGTAATTCATCTGGCTACTGCACCTAAATCATGCACTACTAAGACGGCGTTGCATCTAGCTATTTCTGATGTTCGTAATGGTAAAGGACGAGAAGTTCCAATCCACTTACGCGATGGAACTTACGCAGGCGCAAAAGGGTTAGGACACGGAGAGGGATACGTCTATCCCCATAATGATCCAAAGGGGTGGGTCGAACAGCGGCATTTACCGGTTGAAATGACTGGCACTATTTATTATCAGCCGACAAACCATGGATTTGAAGCAAAAATTAGTGAACGGATGGCGGAATTGAGCCCAGATGAGGAGATGCCAGACCTATGAGCACCGGTGATCTTGTGGCTGTCGTAGTTACTATTACAGCCATTTTTGGTATGGCTATTTTGCTAATAGTACTGAATCGGCTGATTGTCGTTTTGAGAGACTTGAGAGCTGCTGCTGATCGATTGACCAAAGAGGCATGGCCTGTGGTTAATGATCTTCGCTCGACTGTAGACCTAGCTGATAGAGAACTTGAGAGACTAAGCGATGTAATAGGAAGCGCTGAGATTGTTTCAAAAAATTTATTTTCTGTCGGTCGAAAGATTTCTAAATCAGCTGCGCTGCCTTTCATAAAGGCTAAATCGCTCCTAGCGGGATTTCGATCGGCACTATCACGTCTCACTAATTGAACTAGTATTTCGCCTCGATTCGCTATGATTATGAGGTGCTTAAACGTTTGCGATGGATGCTCCTTGGGTCTTTATTCGGCGCTGGTGGTTCCGTGTGGCTCAAAAACCGTTACCGACACCTAGCTAATAGGTATGCCCCCGTGCGTGGCACTGCCACTGTCGCCGGAGCCGCTCGACGAGTCTCTCGAGACCTAAGAGATGCTTGGTCAGACGGTAGAAAGGAAATGAAAAGCACCGAAACTAGGCTAAAAGATTCAAGATTCAATTAAATAGTGCAGACTTCGGTCAGATAATAGCGGCGAGGGCTAGACCCATCGCTACGCTCTTCTTACATGGAAGCAGCACAGCTACGCGATGCGTTCTCCACATTTTGGGCAGACCGAGGTCACCAAGTGCGGGAATCAGCGAGCCTGATACCTCATGAACCATCACTTTTATTTACCGTCGCTGGCATGGTTCCGTTCATGCCCTATTTTTTGGGGGAAGAAACTCCACCAGCTACTCGGCTATGCACAGTGCAGAAGTGCGTTCGCGCAGGGGGAAAGCACAACGACCTTGATGACATAGGAAGAACTAATAGGCATTTCACTTTTTTTGAGATGATGGGCAATTTTAGTTTTGGTGACTATTTCAAAAAAGAAGCTATCCCATGGGCCTGGGAATTTGTTACTGAGGTCCTGGGGTTAGACCCAGAGAAGCTGTGGGTAACAGTTCACGTCAGTGATAATGATGCAGAAGAAATTTGGAAAAATTCAGTTGGAGTGGCTAGCGAACGAATCCAACGTTTAGACAAGGATAATTGGTGGGCGGCAGGCGACACAGGCCCGTGCGGGCCTTGCAGCGAAATCTTCTATGACTTGGGCGCTGAATTTGGTGAAGATGGGGGACCGGCTGATGGAAGCGAAGATCGTTTCATTGAAGTGTGGAACCTGGTTTTTATGCAGTACGCAAACGATGGTACTGGTGAGTTAACAGATCTCCCTAAAACCGGAATCGATACAGGCGCTGGGTTAGAACGACTCTTAGCAGTTCTTCAAGGCAAGTCCTCTGCTTGGGATATTGACCTCTTCGCCCCGCTACTTCGAGAAGCAGAAGCCATTACTGGTATTGCTTACGGACAAAACATCGAGAGCGATGTTTCAATGCGGATCTTCGCTGATCATGCGCGTGCCACAGCAATGCTGATAAACGACGGCGTTTTTCCCTCGAACGAAGACCGAGGATACGTATTACGAAGAATTATTCGGCGGGCAGTCAGACACGCATGGGTGCTTGGAGTAACAGAAGTCGTGATGCCGCGATTGGTTGATGTAGTCGCGGAGGTTATGGGTAGTCAGTATCCTGATCTGCACAAAAACATTGGCTTTATTCGTGACGTTGTAGAGCGAGAAGAAGAACGTTTTCGACGCACGTTGGCAACGGGATCCGAGATTCTTGATACTGCTTTGAGAGCTATGAACACTGGAGATTCATTGCCTGGGCAAATAGCATTTCAACTACACGACACATTTGGTTTCCCAGTTGAAGTTACAGAAGAAATACTCGGCGAGCGAGGTTTTTCTTTAGATAAGCACTCATTTGAGATAGCGATGACTGAGCAGAGAGATCGAGCTCGTGCTGCTCGAGCAGATGGACCATCTGCTGGAAAAAATATTTACAGAGATATTCTCGATGAATTCGGCCCCACTGAATTCTTGAGAGACACACCGGTTTTTGCAACAGCTGAAGTGTTAGCAGTTATTCCTCTCGACGATACGCGTGTCGAAATTTTCCTCGATAAGACACCTTTTTACGCTGAGAGCGGAGGCCAGGTAGGCGACACTGGAACTTTGACTACAGATAGCGGGGTCTTTGAAGTTTCGGACTGCACACTTGCACTTCCTAGCCTGCATCGTCACTTAGGTAAAGTGGTATCAGGCAATATAAGGCCAGGCGCCGTTGCTAATGCAGCTATAAACGACGATCGTCGATCCTCTATCCGTCGGAATCACACTGCCACCCACATTTTGCATTGGGCTCTTCGTGAAATTTTGGGTGAGCACGTTAAGCAAGCAGGTTCTCTGGTTGCCCCCGAACGTTTGCGTTTTGATTTTAGCCACTTTGAGGCTGTGACAGTTGAACAACTCAATCAGATAGAAGATTTAGTCAACCTAGAGGTGCTTGGGAATGACCAATGCCGACACTTTGAAACGACGATGAAAGATGCGCAGGACCTCGGAGCGGTAGCTTTCTTCGGCGACAAGTATGGAGACATTGTTCGGGTTCTCGAAGCTGGAGGCCATTCGCTGGAACTCTGCGGCGGAACTCATGTAAACGCCCTTGGAGATATCGGGCACATTCGAATAGTAGGTGAAAGCAGCATAGGCTCGAACCTTCGCCGGATAGAAGCTGTTACAGGAGTGGCCACCGTTGAGAGACACAGAAAGGCGGAGGACACTCTTGGGAAAATCGCAGATGTTCTTAATGCGACTAGTGAAGAAATAATTGATGTCTTAGAAAAAAGACTTCTCGAAAATAAAGATTTACGAAACCAAATAAAAATGCTCCAACAAAAAGAAGCAGGATCTCGATCAGTTGAGTTAGCTGCGTCGGCAGTTGATGGAATTGTGGTAACCAGAGTGGATTCAATGTCTAGAGACAGTCTGCGTGACCTTGCTGCTGCGATTCAGAAAGAAAATGGTATAAAAGCCGTTGTTCTGGCCGGAGCACCAGATGAAGGAGGCGTCGCTTTAGTCGCTTCAGTAAGTGCAGAGAGTGGGCTGCTAGCCGGAGATTTGTTGGACCAGGCCGCTAAAACTGTGCAAGGGGGGTTTGGTCGTAAAGGAGAACCATCATTAATCCTAGCTGGTGGTAAAAATATTGCCGGAATTGATGATGCTTTGCAACAGGCTCGCCTGGCCGCAGGGTTATCACAAGATTAGTTGGCAACAATGAGAGCAGTTGGAGTCGATCTAGGTTCAAAACGAATAGGTATAGCTATTTCAGATAGCGACGGGCTTGTGGCCACTCCGTATGAGGTGGTGAAACGATCCGGGGATCGCAAACAAGATCATCGCAAAATTAATAGTATTATTTTGGAAGTGGAAGCAGAGATATTAGTCGTGGGGTTGCCGTTATCTCTTAACGGTGACGAAGGAAGAGCGGCACAAGGAGCGCGCCATGAAGCCGAAGAAATTCAAAAAAACCTTATTATCCCGGTAGTCATGCACGATGAGCGATTCACGACCGTGGAGGCAGAAAGATCTCTCAAAGAGCAAGATCTGAACGCTGTTCAGCGACGGAAAATAATTGACAAAGTAGCTGCTACTGTTTTACTGCAAGCGTGGTTAGATGGCCAGTAAGAGAAAGACAAAAAACGTTGTTGCTCCCTTTTCCGATGAAGAACTATAACGGTGTCAAAACCTAGCTCGAGAGATCTAACATCAAAGCCTTCCGGTAAGGAAGGAGTTGATTATGAAACTATTTTTGTTAGAAAAAACCGAGGAACTCTGCTGTCCTTAGTCGTTCTTCTCATGGTGCTAATGGCGAGTTTTTTCTTTCTGAATAAGACCATAAATTGGGCGAAAGAGCTGCTGGATCCTCCAGGCGAGCGGGGCGCAGCGGTCAGTCTGACTCTCCCGCCAGGCGCAACTACGTCGGGTATCTCTGGAACATTGGCTGATCTCGACATCATTCCGAACGCAAGCGCCTATGAGTGGTACATCCGACTAAAGGGCGGTCCTGAATTTCAAGCTGGCTCGTATACCTTTCACACTAACTCTTCGATATCTCAAGCCCTAGAAGTTCTGAGTTCTGGTCCTAACACCCCGGAACAGGCCGTGCAGCTTCGACTAACCATCCCAGAAGGTTTCACAGTTTCTCGAATGATAGATCTAATAAACAACACTCCTGGCTTGGCTTTCAGCGGGTTTGATTTCGAAAACGAATTACGCGTTGGGTATAACAGTTCAGGCGTTCTATCAAACCAAGCGATGGTCGCTACAGGAGTTATCGAGCCATATGAGGGACTACTGTTTCCAGATACTTATTTCCTAACTGAAGAATCTTCTGCGGAGGATCTGGTTGTGCAAATGATCTCCCGCTTTGATCAAGTACTTTTGGAACTTGGCTATTCGGAAGCTATCGAAAGAGTTGGTCTAAGCGCTTACGAGGTCCTCACTATCGCAAGTTTGATTGAACGAGAAGCTCGAATCCCAGAAGAAAGAGGAAAGGTTTCGCGCGTAATCCATAACCGTGTTGCTTCAAATTGGTTTCTTGGAATTGACGCGACAATCGTATATGCGACGGGCAATAACAATTTGTCAGCTGCTGACCTCAGAGTAGATTCTCCCTACAACTCTCGACTTGTTCGTGGTCTGCCTCCAGGGCCCATAAGCTCACCCGGGAGAGCTGCATTAGAAGCTGCTATTGAGCCTGCTTCCGGGCTATGGCTGTATTATGTACTTGTTTCAGAAGATGGTCGACATTCCTTCTCAACCAATAATCAAGATTTTCAGCGAGATAAAGCAAAATGTGTAGAGAGAAACCTTTGCGGATGAATGAATTTGCGTTACCCACAGCGACAACGAAGTTAGTGGCAGTTATAGGAGATCCTGTTCGTCACTCACTAAGCCCAGTAATGTTTAATGCTGCATTTCGCACTTTGAATATGGACTGGCTCTATGTTGCCTTGCCGGTAAAGCTAGGTTCGAGCAGAGCTGCGATTGATGGAATCCGTGCCCTCGACATTGCGGGCCTATCAGTAACGACTCCTCACAAGGAAGCAGTTGCGGCGGCAGTTGACCAACTTTCTCCCGTCGCAATGAAATTAGGTGCTGTTAACTGCGTGCGCAGGAACGGTGAAGTTCTAATCGGAGAGAATACAGATGGCAAAGGATTCGTTGAATCAGTTCGATCCAGCCTAGGCATTGAACCCGAGAACAGTAACGTCGTGGTGGTTGGCGCTGGAGGTGCTGCCCGTGCGGTGATTCTAGCGTTGGCTGAAGCTGGGGCGACCGTCGCTGTGGTTAACAGAACTAAAGATAAAGCAGAAAAAATAGTTAACCAGATGGCTATGGAAAATATTTCCACAAGTGGATTCGAATCGATCAGCGACGCAGACCTAATAGTGCAAGCGACTCCATTGGGTATGCGTAACGACGACCCATTACCGTTCGACCCCAATCTAATCGGACAAGGGCAAACGTTGGTTGACCTGATATATCATCCCCAGCGCACACCAATTGCAGAATCAGCGGCAGCGCGTGGAGCTCAGATTGCCAACGGAGTTGGAATGTTGCTATATCAAGCTGGTGAACAATTTCGTATTTGGACGGGCGAAGAACCCCCTCTCCACGTTATGGCTGCTGCTGTCGGCCTTGACTTGTCTCAGAATACAGGCGAGTAGGCCTTCGAAATTGAAGCTCGGAGGCTGAAGCCGGGTAAGACAGTAAAAATCGGTACGATGTAGCGTGTGAGCGTGAAGCAGTGATAAAGGTCGAGGTCCCGCTGGGTGATCGTTCTTACTCGGTTCTAGTAGGACCTGGAGCGGTTAATAAACTGAATTCACTGATACCGGCAGATGCTGAAAGAGCATTCGTAGTTACTCAGGCAGGAGTAGGCGTCACCGTTGACCCAGGGATTCCATACCAAGTAGCGCATATTCCGGACGGGGAAGAAGCCAAAATTCTTACAACAGTGGGAAATTTGTGTTCATCGTTTGCAGAGTTTGGGATAACTCGTCGCGATATTATTATTGGGGTCGGAGGCGGTGTTGTAACCGACGTCGCTGGATTCGCTGCGTCGGTGTATCACCGAGGAGTGAGAGTCATCCACGTTGCCACGACTCTTTTGGCTCAGATTGATGCTGCTATCGGGGGCAAAACGGGAGTCAACCTTCCCGAAGGGAAAAATTTAGTTGGAACGTTTTGGCAACCATCTGGAGTCATCTGCGACACCTCTGTCCTAAATAATCTCCCGGAACGCGAGATGATCGCAGCAATGGGTGAACTAGCAAAATATCACTTCTTAGGTGGCAGTCAGCTAGACAAATTGCCTTTAGATCAACGAATTGCTGCCTGTATACAAATCAAGGCTGATGTAGTTGCTTTGGACGAGCGAGAAGGCGCCGGTCGCGCGCTATTGAACTATGGACATACACTTGGGCACGCTCTGGAAATTGCTGGCAGCTTCGATCTTAGACATGGCGAAGCTGTTGCAATCGGCCTTAAGTATGCTGCGTTGCTAGCTCTCACTTTGGGCCGTATAGACGAGAGCCGAGTTGCCGCACATCAGGCAGTGCTTGATGCTTATTCCTTGTCGTCACGTCTTCCGCCCAAAGCAAATCATGAAGACCTAGTTGATTTGTGTGGCAAAGACAAAAAAGCTTTTGATGGTTTCACATTCGTTTTAGATAGCTCTGATGGCCTAGAGGTCGTTTCTGGGATACCGAGAGAAGCATTACTTTCTGCACTCAAACTCATGGAAATCAGTGAATGAATTGACCTGGTGTCGCCTAATGGCCAAATGTCTGGCAATCTATGAGTGTGTCTAAGGCTGTTCTGCTTCTCTTATCCGGAGTTAATTTAAATCTACTCGGAACGAGAGAGCCTGAAATTTATGGCCGGTCAACGCTAGATGACCATGTTCAGGTTGCTCGCACACAAGCTGATACCGCTGGCTATGACCTTGAGCATCTGCAAACCAACTTCGAAGGAGTTTTAGTAGAAGCCATCCAGGCTGCGCGCGGCAGCGCTGCGGCAATAATTATAAATCCCGGAGCTTTCACTCATTACGCTTGGTCAATTCACGATGCTCTAGCAGCTTTTGATGGTCCAGTTGTCGAGCTGCACCTATCAAACCCCAAAAAAAGAGAAGCTTGGAGACATGTCTCAGTAGTGGAACCAGTGGCGATAGCTACTGTGTCTGGCGAAGGCGGATCCGGGTACGCTCGAGCCGTTGAGATAGCAGTAGAAGCCATTGAGGGTACCAGTGCTAAAAACAACTCCTAGCAGACCTCAAAGAGTCGAACGACTCCGAACGCTGTTGAAGGATTCCAAAATTGATGGATTAATGATCAATGATTTGAACAACATCTTTTATCTGACCGGTTTCACGGGGTCCTCTGCTCGAGTATTCGTCAGCGAAAATAAAGCCAAAATCTATACGGACAAACGCTACGAGGAACAAGTCGGCGCTGAGACCGATAGCAAAGTTTTCGCTGTCAATATTGGAAGTGGACCACAGCAAGAACTCGTACTACTTGCTGATATGAAATCTTGTCGCAGCGTTGGGTTCGAGTCGGACAGCCTTAGTTGGACAGAAGCTAGAAAGTATTTAGAGCTGCTTGACGATAGGGCAGTGGTTCCAACTGTTGGGATAGTAGAAGGTCTGAGAGCTGTAAAAGACGATGGAGAAATAGAACGGATTACGACTGCAGCAACAATTGCAGACGCTGCTTTGGCTGCAGTTAAACAAGAATTGGCTAATAAACCAACAGAATCTGAGTTTGCGAGATTGTTGGACCAAACAATGTTTATGCAAGGCGCGAATGCTCTTTCTTTTGAGACAATATGCGCTAGCGGCCCAAATAGTGCGCTTCCGCATGCGAGACCTTCGGATAGAACTATCCAAACTGGTGATTTAGTAGTTCTAGATTTTGGTGCGGTTATAGATGGCTACCATTCAGATATGAGCAGAACCTTTTGTGTTGGTGAACCAAGCTCAGAATCCCAGCTTCTGCTTGATGCAGTAGCTATAGCTCAAGAAGCTGGGGTTGTGGCTGTGCGTCCGAGCGTAGAGTGTGCAGCAATCGATGCAGCTTGCAGAAATAAACTCGCTGACTACGGGCTTGAAGAACTGTTTGTTCATGGCACCGGGCATGGAGTGGGTCTCGTAATCCATGAGGCGCCATGGTTGAATTCCAGAAATGAAACAAAACTTCAAGCCGGGCATGTAGTGACTGTGGAGCCAGGGGTGTACCGTCCCGGGTTTGGAGGTGTTCGTATAGAGGACACCATTTTGGTTACCCAGGAGGGTGGCCGGCTCTTAACACTTGCGCCTAAAGACCCAGTTATCGCATAAGCGCTAACATTAAAGGACTCCATATGTCGATATCGACTAGTGACTTCAAAAATGGAATAACTATTGACCTTAGTGAGGGTTTGTTTCAAATATCTGAGTTTCAACATGTGAAACCAGGAAAAGGCGGCGCGTTTGTTCGTACTACGCTTCGTAACGTTAGGACTGGAGCAGTTGTAGAACGCACTTTTCGATCAGGTGAAAAAATGGAACAAGCCGTAATTGATAAGCGAGAGATGCAATTCTTATACAACGATGGCTCTGATCTAGTTTTTATGGACACAGAAAATTATGAACAACTCGAGGTCGAGAAATCAGCCCTAGGCAATGCACCTGATTTTTTAGTCGAAGGAAATGCTGTCGTGCTGCAGATGTATGGCACAGAAATAGTAGGCACAGACTTGCCTGCTGCAGTTGTACTTGCAGTAACAGAAACTGAGCCTGGACTTCAAGGAGATCGAGTCTCCGGTGCTCGAAAATCAGCGACAATGGAAACAGGCTTAGCTGTTCAGGTTCCATTATTTATCGAAATTGGAGAACGGCTTCGCATTGATACGCGTAGCGGAGACTACATAGAACGAGCCAACGGGTGACAGAATTTGAAGGCGATCCGTTTGCCGGTGATCTAGCTACTCAACGCCGAGAAGCTCGAGAGCGAGTAATAGAAATGCTTTACGAGGCCGATTTCAAAGAGGGTAATATTTCTGAGGTAATAGACAGTCAGATTGTCGAACCTGATGCGTTCGCGATTCGACTCGCTGTAGGAGTCTACGAAAATATTTCAAATCTTGATCAACAAATTGAAGCGCTTCTGCATGAAGGTTGGTCATTGGAGCGTTTGGGTAAACTCGACCGTTGGATTCTGAGGCTCGGACTCTACGAGTTGAATAATGCTGAGGTGCCTGCTGCTGTAATCATCAATGAAGCAGTTGAACTAGCCCATCAATATGGGGCGACTGATGAAAGCGGCCGATTCGTGAATGGATTATTGGCGGCTCAGGTAAACCAACAATAATTTTATTGAATAGGTGAGATACCATGAGCGGAAACTTCGGTAACTGCGACTAGCATGCGATTCTGACCGTGAAGTGAGTCCTGTGAGGCTCAAACGGCTGGAGGAATGCGCGTGGCAGATCGCGAAAGAAGAATGACGCCCCCATTCGGGGGCGTTTTTGTTGCCACGTCAACCGTTCTAGACCAAGCGCAAGTTCATAGAGCCTTAACGCGTATTAGCCACGAGATAATAGAAAAAAACCGTGGGCTAGACAATATCGTTCTCGTTGCCCTTCAAACTGGTGGAGCTCAGGTAGCTGAACACATTGCACAGCTGCTGTTTGAAATTGAAGGCGTCGATGTACCTACCGGAACAATCGATGTGGCTCTGTATAGAGATGACATTGGCCTTCGTCCAGTGATGCCGGAGGCAGAGACTACGATTCCAGTGGATCTCACTGCCAAGACTGTGGTGCTTGTAGACGATGTTCTGTTTACCGGACGAACAATTCGCGCTGCTTTAGACGCATTAAATGATTTTGGTAGACCTCGAGCTGTACAACTTGCGGTTGTCATAGACAGAGGTCACAGGGAACTGCCTATACGGCCAGACTTTGTGGGCAAAAATCTTCCGACACGACGCGAAGAAGTAGTGGACGTAAATCCTGAAGGAGTACTCCTTGGGGTGATGAGGAAATGATTAGACATCTTCTCGAACTTGAAGAGCTTGGCGTTGAAGGTATCCAAGCAATTCTTCAGCTCACAGATCGATTCGTCGAAGTCGGGGAAAGGGCAATCCCGAAAGTACCGGCTTTGCGAGGGAAAACTGTAGCCAACATGTTTTTTGAAGACTCGACTCGCACTCGACTCTCATTTGATGTCGCTGCGAAGCGGCTATCTGCAGACGTACTGACTTTTTCTGCAAGCTCTTCGTCATTGAATAAGGGTGAGTCGATTCGAGATAGCGTTGAAACGCTCGAAGCGATGGGAATCAATGCGATAGTCGTGAGGCACGGCTCCTCTGGAGTTCCTCAACAGATAACTCGCTGGGTAAATGAAGGCATTTCGGTCATAAACGCAGGCGATGGATGGCATGCGCACCCTACGCAAGGACTTCTCGATGCTTACACAGTATGCGAGCACTTCAGAGGACCGGCTGGTCCCGCAGCTTCGTTGCAAGGACTACATGTTGGTTTAGTCGGAGATATTTTGCATAGTCGGGTAGCTCGAAGTGACATCCAGGCATACACGGCTTTAGGGGCTACAGTCACTCTGATAGCACCAGCTACGTTGCTGCCAGCAGATATTTCGACCTGGCCAGTTCGAGTGAGTCAAGACCTAGATCAAGTTCTTCCGACGCTAGATGTTTTGGGTCTTTTGAGAGTGCAAAAAGAACGGATGGTAGAAGGATCAATTGGTTCGATACGTGAATACATCGAAGAATTCAGCTTGACTCAAAGGCGAGTAAAACTATTATCCGATACTGCTGTAATTACTCATCCAGGTCCAGTTGTTCGCGGGGTGGAGGTAACTGGATCCGTTCTTGATGAGTATCCGAGAGTTCTCAAAAATCGCCAAGTATCAAATGGTGTTGCTGTTCGAATGGCTGTGCTTTTCCTCCTACTGGGATCCGGAGCAGAACTTGCCTAATCGACTTGTTTCCTATTTTTTTAAAGGTGGAGAAGTAGTAGATCAGAATGGTCGACGTTATGAAAATGTTGCTGTTTCAAATGGAATGATTGTCAAAGAACCAAGCGACGATGCCACAGAAATAGATATCAACGGGTGTGTCATATCTGCTGGGTTAGTAGACCTTTCAGTGAACTTTGGTGAGCCGGGTTCTGAGGATGTTGAGTGCATCGACAGTGGCTCGAGAGCGGCGGCACGAGGCGGATTTACTGCAGTTCTAAATAGTTCAGATATCTTCCCTGTTCTAGACTCAGCGCCAGTGCTAGCTGAAGCCGAGCGGTTATTCACTAAGAGCGTTTGTGAGATGAGACCGAGCGCCACCATTACAGTTGGAGCCAAGGGTCTAGCTTTGGCTCCGCTGCGGGAGCTAAGCGCTAAAGGTGTCCGCTGGTTCAGCGATCGCGGAACTATAGAAAATAAAAATTTGTTGCGTAAAGCAATGGAATATTCCTTAAGTGGCTCTGTGATCTCAGTTCGGCCTCAATCGGGATCTCTGAATGGTAACGGGGCAATGCACGAGGGGAAGTGGTCAGCAATATTAGGTCTCCCTGGGGAGCCAAGTATTAGTGAAACATCAGAAGTTGCTGCCATTATTGACCTAGCGCACGTCACCGGAGCTCGTGTTCATCTAGATCGGATTAGTACAGCTGAATCCGTTCAGCTGCTGCGAGAAGCCAAACGTAACGGGATCGAAATAACTTCTTCTGTGACTATCCAACACCTAATGTTCACAGATTCAGATTGTGTCGCCTATGACCCGATGTACCGTGCGGACCCTCCGTACCGTTCCGACGAAGATCGAGAAGCTCTTATCGTTGGGGTTAAGGACAGAACTATCGATGTCGTGGTGAGTGACCACCGCCCAGCTACTGCTGAAGCTAAAGAACTTCCCTTTGATCAATCGGTAAAAGGCGTAGCAGGAATTGAAGCTACTGCAGCTCTCTTAATGGGCTCCTGTGGCTTAGATCTGGAAGTGGCCTTAGATGCCCTATCTTGGAGCCCGGCCAAAGTCGCTGGTTTTGTAAACCATGGGAACTTAATCCTTCCGGGGAATGTCGCCAATTTGACTGTGTTTAACCCAAGAATCTCATGGAAGTACGAATCCAGAGAGCAAATTTCCCTAGGTCGAAACAATCCTTATTTTGAAAAAATGCTTACGGGTCGCGTGATCCACACGATATATCGAGGAGAGCTAGTGGTTACTGATAGTGAGGTCGTCATATGAGCGCGATTAGATATGGTTGTCTAGTCCTTGCAGATGGAAGTGTTTTCGAAGGCGAACTCATAGGTGCAGAGCGAGAGGTGGCTTCAGGAGAAGTCGTATTCAATACCTCTATGAGCGGCTACCAGGAAATTATCACTGATCCGTCTTACGCCGGCCAGATAATAAACTTTACTTACCCTCACATCGGTAACTACGGAGTCAACAGCAGCGACGTTGAAAGCCAGCGTCCTCATTGTCGAGGGATCATCATTCGCGAGTTAGCTCGGCGACACTCGAACTGGAGAAGCGAGGGAGATCTTGATTCGTACCTGAAATTTGAAGGCGTTCCCGGTATCGCCGGTATTGATACTCGCCGGCTGACACGTCATATCCGAAATCATGGATCAATGTCTGGGGCCTTTGGAGAACTGAACGAAAAAAAATTAGGTGCGGTTGCTGCTGCGGAACTCGGAACGAGTGGTATCGATTTAGTTAGCCAGGTCACTACAAATACTCCGTACACAGTAGGTAATGGACCATGGCGAGTAGTGGTATATGACCTTGGAGTTAAGCAGTCGATTCTTGAACAGCTCGGTAAAATTGCGACGATTGAGGTCGTTCCAGCAGATACGACAGCTGAAGAGGTCATTGAAAGAAATCCGCACGGTGTTTTTTTGTCCAATGGGCCCGGAGACCCAGAAATGGCAGGCGCTGTTGTTTCTGCGATAAAAGATTTTTTAGGAGTAATTCCTGTGTTTGGCATTTGTCTTGGGCACCAAGTGTTGTCTTTGGCACTTGGAGGCCGCTCATTCAAAATGAAGTTTGGTCACCATGGCGGGAATGTTCCCGTTCAGAATGAATTGACAGGCAAGGTTGAGATAACTAGCCAAAACCACAACTTTGCAATTGAGTCGGGATCAGTACCGGGAGTCGTGGAAACCCACGTTTGTCTAAATGACGGCACCCTTGAAGGGCTTCGATGTCAAGACTTACCAGCCTTCAGCGTTCAATACCATCCAGAGGCGAGCCCAGGTCCGCATGACTCCAGATATTTATTCGATCAATTCGCAGAGCTTATGAGTTCATTCCATGGAGATCAAAGTTAATGCCGCGCAGAGATGATATTAAAAGCATTCTTATAATCGGCTCTGGCCCGATCGTAATTGGTCAAGCTTGTGAATTCGACTACTCAGGGACACAAGCTTGTCGAGTGTTGAGAGATGAGGGTTACCGAGTGATTCTCGCTAACTCGAACCCGGCGACAATTATGACTGATCCTGAATTTGCTGACGCGACTTATATAGAACCGTTAGACGTCGCTGTGCTGACGGCGATTATTGAAAAAGAGCGTCCTGACGCATTATTACCAACTCTTGGTGGACAGACCGCTCTCAACCTTGCGACAGAGCTCGCCAACGCAGGCGTTCTAGACAAACATCAAGTTGAGATGATTGGCGCTAGCAATGAGGCTATTAAGACTGCGGAAGACCGTGATCTTTTTCGCAAAGCAATGGCTGAAATTGGGATTGAATGCGCTCGGTCTGAGATAGCTCATAACATCGAAGAAGCGCGTGAGGCAATAAACGAAATTGGTCTTCCAGTCATTATCCGACCGGCTTACATTCTTGGAGGCAAAGGAACCGCTTTCGCTTACACATTAGAAGAATATGAAAAAGTAGCGGCTCTGGGGTTAGAGGCGAGTCCTATTTCTGAGATTTTAGTAGAGCAATCCATTAAGGGCTGGAAAGAGTTTGAGCTTGAGGTGATGCGTGATCATGAAGATAACTGCGTAGTTATCTGCTCGATCGAAAACGTCGACGCGATGGGTGTTCATACAGGGGACTCGATCACTGTTGCGCCCGCTCAAACACTTTCTGATGTTGAGTACCAAACGATGCGAGACTCAGCCTTCGCTTGCATTCGCCGTGTTGGTGTTGAGACTGGCGGTTCGAACGTTCAATTTGCGGTGCACCCAGAAACCGGACAGCAAATAGTTATCGAAATGAATCCACGCGTTAGTCGCAGCTCAGCCTTAGCGTCTAAAGCCACAGGTTTCCCAATAGCAAAAATTGCTGCCCGCCTGGCCGTGGGTTATACCCTCGCTGAGATCCCCAACGATATTACCGAGAAGACTCCAGCAAGTTTTGAACCATCGATTGATTACGTAGTAACAAAGATTCCACGCTGGGCATTCGAAAAACTTCCAGGAGCTCCAGCCGTATTAGGTCCTCAAATGCAATCTGTCGGTGAAGCGATGGCCATAGGTCGAACTTTTCCTGAGAGTCTTCAAAAGGGTATTCGTTCGCTAGAACAGGGACGTAGCGGACTTAACGCTGACATTGGTGAAGCTCAGTACGAAAACAGAACAGACTCGCAACTGATAGCTGAGATCGCTATAGCGACCCCTGACCGGCTATTCGAAATAGCTGAATTGTTTCGACGAGGAATTTCCTTAGACGTAATTCATGAAGCTTCCGAAATAGACCCCTGGTTCTTAGATCAGATCGAAATGATCGTAGAAGAAAGACATCTGATCGAGAATTCTAAGATTGCCGATTTAGATAGAAGAGCATGGCGGCGAGTTAAGCAGCTTGGATTCTCTGACGCGCAGCTTGGATACTTGTTGAATGTCGAAGAATCAAATATTAGGTCCACTCGACTTGGGTTTGGGGTTAAAGCAACTTTCAAAACTGTCGACACCTGCGCAGCGGAATTTGATGCAGAAACTCCATACCACTACTCGACTTATGAAGATGAAGATGAGATACAACCAGGTACTAAACCTCGAATAGTCATCCTCGGATCCGGACCCAATCGAATTGGTCAAGGTATTGAATTTGACTACTGTTGTGTCCACGCTAGTTTCGCCTTGGCTGACGCTGGCTATGAGACAGTTATGGTTAACTGCAACCCTGAAACTGTCTCAACAGATTACGACACCTCAGATCGCCTGTACTTCGAACCACTGACTCACGAAGATGTTCTGAATATCATTGAAGCAGAAAATCCGATCGGAGTAATGGTAAGTCTAGGCGGCCAGACACCTTTGAAACTGGCATCAGAGCTACCCGCAGATTTAGTGTTTGGAACCCCCCCCGATTCAATTGACCTGGCTGAAGATCGTGAGAGGTGGAATGCGCTGTGTGCTCAGCTTGAAATTCCTCAACCACCAGGCGGAACTGCTGTCAACGCTGAAGAGGCAGTAGTCATTTGCGAAAGAATTGGGTTCCCTGCGTTGGTGCGTCCAAGCTATGTGCTCGGCGGACGGGCAATGACCATAGTTTATGACTTCGAGGGACTTACGAAAGCGATGAAACAGCTAGCTTCTTTTGGGTCGTTAGGGCGTGAAGGTGGCCTATCTGCTGGCCGACCTGTACTAATTGACCGCTTCTTGGAAGATGCGACCGAAGTCGATGTCGACTCGATTCGTGATAATTCTGGTGACTTTGTGTTAGGCGGGATACTTGAGCATGTCGAGGAAGCCGGCGTTCATTCTGGCGACAGCGCCTGCGCTATACCGCCACCGAATCTTTCAATCGAAACTCAGTCAGTAATCGTTGACTATGCCAAGCGAATTGCCGAAAGACTAAAAGTGGTCGGCCTTCTAAATGTCCAGTTTGCTGTAAAGCAGGGTCAGGTCTTCGTAATCGAAGCTAACCCCAGGGCTTCAAGAACGGTGCCATTTGTGGCCAAGGCGACTGGTGTGCAACTCGCCAAGGTCGCAGCTCGTGTCATGGCCGGTGAAACGCTCTCGGACCTTCGCCGTCTAGGAGTCTTGACCGAAGCCATCAGAGATGGGCACGTTGCTGTGAAAGAGGCGGTTCTTCCCTTCCAGCGATTCCCTGATGTGGACACAGTCCTAGGGCCAGAAATGCGATCGACCGGTGAAGTAATGGGTATCGATCGGACTTTCGGCTTAGCTTTCGCTAAAAGCCAAATAGCAGCGGGTGAAGGCTTACCGGTTAATGGAACAATTTTCATATCCCTAGCTGATCGAGATAAAGATGCTGGTATCCCAGTAGCTAAGGATTTCATTGACTTAGGGTTCCAGATCGCAGCGACCTCTGGAACAGCAGCTTTCTTAAAAGAACACTTGATCGAAGTAGACGCAGTTGTGGCCAAGCTTAGTGATGAAGGTCGAGAGATAAGCGCTGGCATTGATGCCGTTGAGCTAATTGCTGCCGGCCAAGTTCGATTAGTGATTAACACTCCTAGAGGAAGCGGACCCAGAGTAGATGGGTACCGTATTAGGCAGGCAGCCACGGCACATAAAATACCTTGCCTTACTACGGTGGCAGCTGCGCGAGCTGCAGCTCTTGGAATCGGTGAGTGGATTGCTAATCCACTCAGGGTTAGGTCGCTCCAAGAGTACCTTTCTCCAAAGTCAGAACTGTTATGAAAGCTGTTGCTGATCTCTCTGTAGAGGTAGGCTCAATCTCTTTACCAAACCCGGTTATTACTGCGTCAGGTACTACTGGGCAATCAGCTGAATTAAGAAAGTATGTGGATCTAAGCCAGCTCGGTGCTGTCGTGGTGAAATCACTATCACCATATCCATGGCAAGGTAACCCACCTCCAAGAGTTCATAGTTCTGGAGCTGGAATGATTAACGCCGTAGGCCTTCAAAATCCTGGTGTTGAAGCCTGGAAAAAATCGTACCTGCCAGCGCTCAGAGAAACCGGCGCACGAATAGTTGCAAGTATCTGGGGGCGTTCAGTAGACGAATACAGGCAAGCAGCGAAACAACTCCGAGGAGTAGAAGGAATAGTTGCCGTAGAAGTAAACATTAGCTGCCCTAACCTCGAGGGCCGAGGCGAAATGTTTGCTCACTCTCCAGAGCTAACTCGGTTAGCAATTAAGGCATCAGCAGAGGCAAATTTGCCGATATGGGCGAAGCTAAGTCCTAATGTGACTGATATTTCTGAGATAGCTTTTGCGGCGATTGAAAGTGGGGCAGAAGCACTGACACTTTCAAACACGTTAATGGGAATGGTGATCGACACCTCGACCCGTCGCCCAGTGCTGGGAAACGGAGGAGGCGGGGTTTCGGGGCCCGGCATCCGGCCGGTGGCAGTGCGCGCTGTATATGAGATGCGGCAAAAACTAGGTGATTTTCCGATTATTGGAGTTGGTGGAATTTCAAAACCAGAGCATGCAATCGAATTCATTGCTGCAGGAGCAAATGCCATACAAATAGGAACAGCCCATTTTGCTGACCCGCGTGCCTCAAAAAAAGTGCTTAAGGGTTTAGGAAAGTGGTGTAGTAAAAACAAAATCAAAAATATTTCGACGTTGATTGGCGAGGCCCATGGTTAATTCAGAGCTCGAAGAAAACACTCGCAAAAGGCTTGCCCTAGCGCTTGATTTGGACGACTTGGTAGCGGCTACAAGAATGGCGAAGCGTCTGAAGCCCTGGTTTGGAGTAGCAAAAGTCGGCTTAGAGTTGTTCGCTGCTGCTGGCCCTGAAGCAATTAGTGCTTTTACCGATATGGGATATGAAGTGTTTCTGGATCTCAAGTTGCACGATATTCCCACGACAGTGCGAAAAGCATCTCAAGTAATCGGAAGCTTAGGAGTCTCTTATCTTACAGTTCACACCTCGGGAGGTGTTGAAATGCTTAGCGCAGCAGTAGAAGGACTTAAAGCTGGCGCTGAAGCGGTAGATGTGGAACCTGGAAAAGTTCTTGGAGTGACAATTCTCACCTCTGATGTCAGTGCGCCAAGAGAAGAGTTCGAACTCCGAGTCGGCAGAGCCGTAGAAGCTGGATGCGGAGGGCTGGTATGTGCCGTTACTGACTTAGTCGATGCCTCTCTCCTGGCCCCTAATTTAATGAAGATGGTGCCAGGGATAAGGCCCGTTGGGAGCGCTGCTGATGACCAAGCTCGAATCGGAACGCCGTCTTCAGCCATCGAACAAGGGGCTGACGTTTTAGTGATCGGAAGAGCTGTGACCGCAGCCATTGAACCAGAACTGGTTTCAGCAGCGATACACAAAGAAATAACTCCCCTCATCAGGTAGTAGCTCTATGCAGCCTCCCGGCTACAATCAGCTACATGTCTCAGCCGCCAACGCTCTCGAGTGAGCAGCGCCAAGAAGCGCTTAACCAAGCAGCGATAGCGCGACGCATCCGAGCTGAAACAAAAGACGAATTGAAGCTTGGTTTGCTGAACTTCGATGCTCTACTGGACCTAGCGAAGCACGATGAGATGATCGGGAAAATGAAAGTCTTAGCAGTTCTTGAATCTATGCCGGGTTTGGGGAAAGTTAAGTCCCGACGTCTCATGACCGAAATCGGAATAGCTTCGAACAGGCGCTTACGTGGTCTTGGCGAAACACAAAAAGTGCTCCTCGCTGAGTTCTTTGGCTCAGTCATTCCTGCGAGCGAATAGCAGTTAGATGCTTGATCAAGAGCCCGCTAAAGCCCCGATCACATTTGTTATCTGCGGAGCGGGGGGTGCAGGAAAAGGCTCAATCGTAGAAGAATTAATGAAGTCGGACCCGGCTCTTTGGCTTAGTAGGTCATGGACAACCAGGCCACGAAGAGAAGGAGAATCTGAAAATGCCTATGTTTTCGTTTCGCCGAGTGAATTTCAAGCTCGAGTAGATCGAAATGGATTCTATGAGTGGGCCCAATTTTTTGAGCATCGTTATGGCACGCCAATCCCTGAAGTTCCTTTCGGCTCGGACCTCGTCTTGGAGATTGATGTCCAGGGAGCGGTGCAAGTAATAGAACGAGAACCGAAGGCAGTAGTGATTTTGGTACTCCCGCCTAGCCGTGAAGAGCAAAAAAAACGGATGCGTATTCGAGGAGATAAAACAACCGACATCAGTAAAAGGCTGGCCAAATCTGACGCAGAGGAAAAAATCGGCAAAAAATTAGCTAATTTAATTGTCGTTAACGTCAACCTCGTGGAAGCAGTTTCTGAGGTTTCATTGCTGATCACAGAAATGCGTAGACTAAGAAAAACTTGATTCTAAGAATCATGGACCTAAAAAATTTCGGAATCGGCTGGTAGAGTTAGACAATTAACTTGTAGCACCACAAATCTCACAGAGGTCTTCCATATGGCTGAATCACAGGACACCATGATTAACCCAGGTCTTGAGGCTTTACTCGAGAAAGTTGATTCAAAGTTCACTCTCGTCGGACTTGCAGCAATGAGAGCTAGACAAATCAACTCATACTACAACCAGCTAGACGGAGGCATTGGCTCAATCGTTCCTCCACAAGTCACATCGACCGCCCGGAAGCCGCTTTCAATAGCGTTCGAAGAAATTGATGCAGACAAGATTAGTTATGAACGGTTTGACCCAGTAGAGCGGGCACGTAAAGCGGCAAATAAGGCTGCAGCAGCTGTCAAAGCAGAGAATGCTGCCAAGAAGGCTCTCGCTGAGTCAGCATCTGAAAAAGACAAGTAACAGAATTAGGAAGACTCATGTTTGGCGGACGTCGAATCGTCTTAGGTGTTACAGGGGGAGTAGCCGCTTATAAGGCTGTTCTGCTCTGCCGGCTTCTTGTAGACGCCAATGCTCATGTAATCCCGGTAATGACTGAGTCAGCCCAAAAATTCGTAGGGCGAGCAACTTTTGATGCGTTGGCATCAGAAGCCGTGAAGACCTCTATCTTCGATGATGTAGACCCAATTCCTCATACAACCTTGGGACAAAAAGCGGACTTAATCATAGTTGCACCGGCGACTGCACGATCAATCGCCAGTTATGCTGCCGGTCTTTCAGACGACTTGTTGACCGCAACGCTAATAGCGACTCGGGCGCCGGTGATTATGTGTCCTGCTATGCACACAGAAATGTGGGAGCACCCTTCTGTACGTGAGAATTTAGAAATTCTGTCGAGTCGGGGAGTCCACATAATTTCTCCCGAAGAGGGAAGATTAGCAGGTGGCGATATCGGCTCGGGACGGCTTGCCTCACCAGAGAGTATTTTTGAAGCAGCAAAAAAATTACTTTGTGAAGGAGACCTGAGCGGCCGCAGCGTTGTAGTCACTGCAGGAGGAACACGTGAGTCGATTGACCCAGTGCGGTTTATCGGAAATAGATCATCTGGTAAACAAGGTTATGCCATTGCGGAAGCAGCTCAAAAACGTGGAGCAGAAGTAACTCTGATAACAACAGTTGATGCTCCGACTATTTTTGGAACCAAAGTAATTAAAGTTGAGTCCGCTGCGGAAATGGATGCAGCTGTAACGAAAAATAGTGAAGCTGACATAGTAATTATGGCTGCAGCTGTAGCAGATTTTCGGCCGTCACAAAGTGTGACCAAAAAACTCAAAAAAGATGCTGGCGCCCCCGTCATCATTTTGGAAGAAACCAACGATATTCTAGCCGGCCTTGGAGCTTCGAAAAAGAAGGGCCAGGTCCTAGTGGGTTTTGCGGCTGAGACTGATGACTTGATAAAAAACGCAAACAAAAAATTAGTGGAAAAAAATATTGATGCAATAGTGGCAAATGATGTCTCGGCCGAGGGCGTTGGGTTTACTCACGAAACCAATGCTGTAACTATTTTGACGTCTGATGGACAGTCTCGGTCTATCTCCTTGCGCTCCAAAAGAGAAATTGCAGAAGAAGTCATAAATACCGTAGTTGATCTAGTTAAGCGCTAGTTTCTAGTTAGGAGCTAAAGTCGAGTGGCACGGTTACTTAGATGAAAGCTAACTTCGGTATTGTTCCTAACTGTCATATCCCTCGATCCATATCAGGAGTCTCACCGTGAGTCGATCTACTTTTACTTCTGAGTCAGTTACTGAAGGCCATCCGGACAAGATGGCAGATCAAATTTCTGATGCCATTCTCGATGCCATGCTGCAAGAGGATCCATATAGCCGTGTGGCATGCGAAACGCTTGTGACTACCGGAATAGTAGTTGTAGCAGGAGAAGTCACGACTAAAGGGTTTGTCGACATTCCCAAAGTAGTTCGTAACACAGTTCGAGGCATCGGCTATGACCGAGGCGACCTTGGATTCGACGGCAAAACTTGCGGTGTCATGGTGACGCTAGATGAACAATCACCAGATATAGCTCAGGGAGTGAACGATTCTGAGGAGATGAGATCGGGTAAAGCTGATGGAGGAGATGATCTCGATCGTCAAGGAGCCGGCGATCAAGGAATGATGTTTGGTTATGCTTGTAAGGAAACAGATGTGCTTATGCCTCTGCCAATTCATGTAGCTCACCGAATGGCAGAACAATTAACTGAAGCACGTAAATCGGGACAAGTTCCTTATCTTCGACCTGATGGCAAAACACAGGTTAGTTTTGAGTATGAGAATGGCCGGCCTGTTCGTTTAAAGACAGTCCTAGTGTCAACTCAACACAATCCCGGGATTGACCGTGACGGAACTATCCGCCCCGACTTGATAGAGCATGTTATTCGCCCGGCTGTTCCAGCTGAGTTTGCTGATGATGATTATGAAGTATTTGTAAACCCAACCGGCAATTTCGTAGTTGGCGGCCCAGTTGGCGATGCTGGATTAACAGGCAGAAAAATTATTGTCGATACCTACGGTGGGTATGCGCGACACGGTGGTGGTGCTTTCTCGGGTAAAGACCCTTCTAAAGTTGACCGGTCTGCAGCTTATGCGACTCGATGGGTAGCGAAAAATTTAGTAGCGGCGGGCGCCGCTGAGCGGTGTGAAGTCCAAGTTGCCTATGCCATAGGCGTTGCGAGACCAATTTCGGTGTTAGTCGAAACCTTTGGTACCGAGAACGTCGACACAAATCTTATTTCAGCAGCCGTAAGCGAGGTCTTTGATCTTCGACCAGCCGCAATACTTAGAGATCTAGATCTTCGAAGGCCGATATATCAGCAGACCGCAGCGTACGGGCATTTCGGGCGTGAGGCTTCTGATGGGCTCTTCACTTGGGAGAGACTGGATCAGGTTGATAATATCCGGTCTGTGCTAGGCCTCTAATCGATTTTGAATTAATCAGAACAACAAAGTGCCTTTAATCGTTCGAATTTTACCAGACGAACCAGCGATTGATAGAGAGTTCATATATCTGATTCCTGACCGGTTGATAGACTCTCTCGGTGGTCTTAGCATTGAGCTCGGAACTATTGTTCGGGTTCCCCTCAAAGGTAGAAAAGTTCGAGGATGGGTAACTGGTATTGGCGTTGATCCGCCTCTGGGAGTTGAACTTCAATCAGTCACGAAAATCAGCGGCATCGGGCCACCCAGCTCAGTTCTAGCATTAGCAGACTGGGCGAGCGTTAGATGGGTTGGCACGAGACCTAAATTCTTGCGGACTGCTACTGCTGACCGAATAGTGTCATTTGTTCCCTCGGCAGTGGAGAACCGCCCTGAGATAGCAGCATTGGATTCACTGTCGGTTGAAGCTTTTAGCCGCAAAAAAGCCATAGTTCGGATGGGCCCCAATAGCGATGACTGGCCTTTGATCTCTGCAGCTGCCTCGTTCGGAAGCGCGTTAATCTTGACACCGACAGTCGCTCAAGCAAAAAGAGTGCTTCTTAAACTCAAAAGGGCCGGGTTTGATGCGGCGCTAGCTCAACGCGACTGGGAAAAGTCTGCGGCGGGAAATGTAACAGTTGGCTCCCGAGCGGCTGCATGGGCCCCAATCCCTAAAGTAGATTCTGTGCTGGTCCTAGATGAGCACGATGAGTCGTACCAAGAAGAGGCAGCCCCAACGTGGAATGCTCGTGACGTAGCGATCGAACGGGCAAGAAGAGATGGTTCTCCTTGGGTAGTCGCTTCTTCCTGCCCTTCTTTAGAAATGCTTACGTCAGGAGCACCACTTCTGACGATGACCCGTCAAGCTGAACGTGCTAGTTGGCCAACGATAGAGATCGCCGACCGTCGCGTTGAGGCGCCCTCCGCTGGCGAATGGTGCTCAGAGCCCCTGACTCGCGCCCTAAGACTAGGCAAACGAGTAGTTTGTGTCGTTAACCGAAAAGGACGAGCGCGATTCGCCTATTGCGGACAGTGCGGCGAGCTGGCCAGATCAGAAGTAACCGGCCAAATAATGGGTTTAGATAAAGAACTCCTCATTGATGCGCTCAGCGGAGAAACTCGTCCGGCAGTGTGTGCTGAATGCGGTTCGACTCGTTTTCGCAGAGTGAAACTCGGCGTAAAAGGCATTGCCGAAGAACTTGCTGTTGTGGCACGACGTGAAGTCATTGAGGTGACCAGCGAAGATGGACCACTTCCAGAAAAATCAGATCTGTACGTCGGCACCGAGGCGGTTCTGCACCGAGTGGAATCAACGGACATCGTCGCTTTCTTAGACTTTGACCAAGAACTTTTAGCAGCGCGATATCGTGCCTCGGAGCAAGCTATGGCCTTATTAGTTAAAGCCGCACGGCTTGTCGGACGACGAGAAAAAAATGGGCGCATCATCGTTCAGACACGTGTTCCTGACCATCCAGTTTTAGATGCCGCCTACCATTCTGATCCTGGCCGACTCGCACGAAGTGAGCTAGAAGCCCGACAAATGCTGCAACAGCCACCAATCTCAAATTGGGCGATCGTATCAGGAAGTTCCGCCAAAGAGTTTATGAGTCGGATAGGCAACGCTGAAGGGGTAGAGATATCGTCGACGGTTGAAGGTACATGGCGACTCCGATCACAAGATAGACAAAAATTACTTAATCTGCTCAAAGATACTGAGAGGCCACCTGGTCGTTTGAGAATAGAGATTGATCCGTTGAGAGCCTAAAGGCTTTTGGGCGGTATCGTTAAATAGGTATGCCTTTTGAAATAAGAGTCCTCGGTGACCCGGTGCTTCGTCAAACTGCGGCCACAATCGAAGAAATCGATGGCCGAATAGCGCAGATGGTTACTGACCTTGTACCTGCGATGTACCAAGCAGAAGGTATTGGATTAGCAGCCCCACAGGTAGGAATCCAAAAGAGACTATTCGTATACGACATCGGAGAGGGCCCCGAAGTCTTAATCAATCCAGAAATTTTAGAATCACATGGCGAGTGGGTATTTGAAGAAGGTTGTTTGTCTGTCCCAGGCATGTCGTTCGAAATAGTCCGACCGAAAGAGATTCATATAATCGGTAGAAACTTAGATGGAAGCGAAGTTTCTATTGAAGCTGACGAGTTATTATCTCGTTTATTCCAACATGAGCTTGATCATTTAGACGGTGTTCTGCTCCTCGACCACCTTGACAAGCCTGAAAGAAAAGCGGCGCTTCGGCAATGGCGTGAGATGCGTAGCCCTATTTCTGATGGTGGAGACTTGCGTGACCCAACGTCATTACTTCCATGAGTGGACTTCTTCCCAACCCACCACTACACCCTAAACGGATAGTGTTTTTTGGAACACCTGAAGATGCTGTGCCCGTGTTGAGAGAGCTCAAGATTTCCGGCATTGATATTCCGTTGGTAGTGACTAGACCTGAACGCCGCAGAGGGCGTCGGGAGTTACCGTCGGTAAGTGCTGTTGCCAAAGCAGCGGCAGAGTTAGAGCTAGAGGTTTCAACTGAGATTGGAGATGCGCTCCAAGTAGGTGCTGACTGCGGCGTCGTTGTTGCATACGGAAAGCTCATCCCAAAGGCTGTCCTAGAGCAATTACCAATGGTCAATTTACACTTTTCAATTTTGCCTCGGTGGCGCGGAGCTGCACCAGTAGAGAGAGCTATCATAGCCGGCGACCTTCAAACTGGAATTTGCGTGATGGGGTTAGAAGAAGGGCTTGATACCGGACCAATTTACCGAATGTGTGAAACGCGTATAGGAGAAAAAGAGACGGCAGTATCATTGAGGAAACGACTCAGCGCATTGGGAAGCAAAGAATTGATAGCAGCTTTCAAGCTCGGCTTGACCAATCCCACGCCGCAATCCGGTCAAATCAATTACGCAGAGAAAATACAGAGAGTAGACCTAGAACTGAAGTGGACTGCTTCAGCAGAAGATCTGAACCGTATCATTAGAGTGGGTGGAGCATGGACAACGTTTCGTGGTCATGTCTTAAAAATTCATGAGGCTCAAGTGGAGTCTGTGAGTGATCTTCGACACGGCATGGTGCGGCGGGATTCAGTTGGAACCGCTACTTATAATCTGAAATATTTAGTAGTTCAGCCTGAGGGTAAAAGCCCTTTAGCAGCTAAAGACTGGCTAAATGGGGCCAGATTAGCTGATGAAGAAATGTTTGGCGTATGAGTGACCTACTGTCGAGCCGCCAAGTCGCCTTAGCAGCTTTGTGTGAAGTTGAGGAAGGCAGACAAGCCAATTCTGCTCTGGCAGATGCTCTTAATAGAGTAGATGAAGACTTAAGTTCTCGGGACAAAAACTTTGTAACCGAACTGGTTCAGGGAACAACTCGGATGCGGCGCGCTTTAGACCATGTATGGGCACCGTTTGTTAAACGAGAACTTGATATTGATGTGAAAGTGGCGGTGCGCCTTGGGGTGTACCAACTCGTTTTTCTTGGGACGCCTCCTCATGCAGCATTAAACGCGACAGTAGATATTGTGCCCCGACGTGCAAGAGGTTTAGTTAACGCTGTGCTAAGACGCATTTCAGAAACCCAACCAAGTTTTCCTACAGATGCATTAAAAAATAGCTATCCAGATTGGATTTGGGACTGGGCAAAAAAAGAATGGGGATTAGACGGTCAAGCAGCTCTTATAGCGATGAATAGCCCAGAGCGTCCTGAGAAAAGACCAGATGGGTATATACAAGGTAATGCATCTAGATGGGTCTGTTCAGAAGTAGATGCTGCTTCTCCCGACGGTGGACTGCTTATAGATGTCTGTGCAGCTCCAGGTGGGAAAACAACCGGTCTCGGCGACCAATGGAAAACAGTTGTGGGCGCAGACTATTCATCGGCTAGGGCTAGGGTTCTAGCAGAGTTACAACACCGATTGAATCATCCTAGGCGGGCTGTGCAGGCAGATGCTGGATTCCCACCGTTTCGATCTCAGTGCGCTGATGCTGTACTAGTTGACGCACCATGCACCGGGCTTGGTGCTCTGGGAAGGAGAAGCGATGCCCGTTGGCATATCGAGAAAGCAGCGATAGAACGCCTCGCCGAGCAACAGCTAAGAATACTCAACGCGTCTTGTCAGCTTCTCAAACCCGGTGGAATACTGACTTACAGTGTTTGCACTTTCACCAAAGAAGAAACTATCGGCGTAGCTGAAGCTTTCGCATCGCAGAACACAAATATGAAACCGGTTATTTTAGAGGGTCAGCGATGGCGGCATCTGGGAACAGGCGGAATCATTTTGCCACAAGACTATGGGACGGATGGAATGTCGGTATTTCAGTGGAGACTGGCTTGAAATTCTCGTTACCGGGCCGCCGCTCTTGTTAACTATTAGTCAAGACCGGAGGCTGAATTACCGTCTTCGAAGCCACGAGCAGGTCATTGGCAAGAAACGTTTACCCCCAACAACGCAGGCCGTCTATGGCGTTACTCTGCTTTTGGATATGACAATGTTTGTGGGGGCTTGCAAAAAGCTTTTGTACTCAGCCAGAACTTCAGACCTAAAGAAACACAAAATAATTTAAAACTTCATACGGAATAGTCTTCTGAAAGATCGCACCCTAGTGAGCGCTCTTGAGCGATTCCGACCTATTGTCTGATGATGCGAATCGGCTTAATATCTGACACTCACATTCCGGAGGCTATGCCTGAACTGTGGCCTCACGTGTATACAGCTTTCGACGGTTGCGAAGCGATTCTACATGCCGGAGATATTTACGATACAGACGTAATCGACCGTTTGATGATGGTTGCCCCGACTTGGGGAGCACGTGGCAATGGAGATGATGGTTCTTCGGGTCGAGACGTTCAGCCGGACCATGCATCTCTCGCCCCATCATGGGTCAAGGATTTCGGTGGACTGAAGGTTGGTTTAACTCACCACATGCCAATTCCGGAGCTCAAAAGCTATGGAGTGCAAGATGCAATAAATCGCCATTTCGATGGGGTGGAACTCGATGTTGTGGTCTACGGAGATACCCATGTTGAGCATATTACGACAATCGGTGGCGTGCTTTGTGTGAACCCAGGGTCGCCCACATTTCCACATAATTTACAGGTCCAATATGGGACAATTGGTTTTCTTGAGATCAATAATGGTTCTGTAGACGCAAGCATCTGGAGATTAAACGAAACAGGGATAGAACCTTTCGATTGGGATACCTGGGGCCGGCCTTGGTAAAGAACCACCGGATTGAGCTAGCGCATTTAAAGCAACTAATAGGAGAGGCTAACAATGACAGATAAAAGCGAATGGTTGAATGCGACGATAGAAACAGCAATTGACCCCGAAGAGGTGATTGTTGATCCGCATCACCATTTATGGGACTTCCCAACCGGCACTTATTTGGTGCCAGAACTGCACGAAGATACAGGTGCGGGACACAACGTAGTTCAGACAGTATTCGTTGAGTGCGGTTCGGCTTACTTCGAAGATGGCCCTGACGAAATGAAACCAGTGGGTGAAACAGAATTTGTGCTGCGTCAAGCGCTGGAGTCAGAAGCCAGAGGCGGCGCTGTTATCAGTGGAATCGTAAGTTTCGCAGATATGACACTTGGAGACAAGGTTGAGGACGTGCTGGAAGCACACGACGTGGCCGGCGGTGGACGGTTTCGCGGTATCAGGCATGCAGTCGCTTGGGACGCAAGTACGGCTATACGCGAATCGCACACTAAACCACCCGAAAAATTACTTCGGAATGACAACTTTCGCGCAGGGTTTAAAAAATTAGGAGAGATGGGGTTCAGTTTTGATGCGTGGATGTTCCACCCGCAACTAGCAGACCTTGTAGACCTCGTAGCTGAATTGCCCGATACCCCCGTGGTGCTAGACCACCTGGGAGGCCCTTTGGGGATTGGTCCATACGCAGGAGACCGCGATGAAGTCCGAAAGGTATTACGACCGGCACTGGAAACGTTGGCGCGGCATGAGCAGGTCGTGGTCAAGGTAGGTGGAATAGGAATGAGTATCTATGGGGTTGGTCTAAATCGTTTGCCTGAAGCTCCTACGTCCGAACACGTAGCAAGTCTCTGGAGCGAAGACATAAGACACTGTGTGGAAACCTTCGGGCCCGAAAGATGCATGTTCGAAAGTAATTTTCCTGTCGATAAACAAGGGTGTTCTTACACGGTTTTGTTCAATGCGTTTCAACGTATTGCAGATGAAGCTGGGTGGAGTCTTTCGGAGAGAGCCGAACTGTTCTCTGGAACAGCGCGTCGTTTCTACCGGCTAGAAGCCTGACCTCGTGTCTGCGCCTTTGCTGTCTAGCCCAAGACTGGTCTTACGGCACTGGCGTTCGACAGATTTCGAACCTTTCGCGTCGATGAATGCTGACCCATCTGTAATGCAATTTTTTCCTTCGATGCTTAATACCGCCCAAAGTGACTTATTCGCAGAGACCATGCAAATTGGTCTTGAACAAAAAAAATACGGTTTATGGGCCGTAGAACTAAAAGACACAAACGGTGCCCAAGACGGAACGTTTATAGGTTTCGTTGGCCTGTCTGAGCCAAGTTGGAAAGCACCTTTCACTCCATGTATCGAGATTGGATGGAGACTCGCCCGAACACATTGGGGCTTTGGGTACGCAACTGAAGCTGCAACTGAAGTTCTTGCTTACAGTTTTGGACTACTCGAACTAGCTGAAATAGTCTCGTTTACGGCACTATTAAATACAAGGTCTCTAGCAGTAATGGAGCGACTAGGCATGTTCCGTGAGGTCAGCGAAGATTTTGACCACCCACTAATTGAGCCCGGAGACACGTTGGCTCCTCATGCCCTCTATCGTATTTCGTCTGAAGAATGGGCCGCTCAACGCCACAGCTAACTGGCGGCTTAAGACAGGCCCATCGGTGAGAGTTCCAGCTTTTCCCATTGAGCTTGATCATGCCCAAAAAGAAGTCGACAGCCTTGGGTGTCTTGCAATGATTTAAGGTGACGCATAGACGATAATTGCATTTCGTGATCGAACCCAAATGGCGGTAACAGCATTTTTTCGAGTACCTCCTGCCAATAAACACAGTCACCGGTCAGAACTACGGGGCCGCTCTCTAAATTCACTCTTAGCGACTGATGCCCCGCAGTGTGACCAGGCGTTGGTATGCAAAGAACTGACCCATCCGAAAAGACATCGTGTTGCCCCTCGACCTGCAACACATCATGGCCTAGGTCGAAGTCCGCAGGATTATATACCTCGTGTTCTATAAGTTTGGGGCGGTGAGCTGACTCCCACTCTGAACGTTGCACAATTATTTGTGCGTTAGGTATAAGCGCAGTTCCTCCGCAGTGATCAAAATGAAGGTGGCTAAATACAATCTTGTCAACTGACGATGAGTCAATCTGGATGTTTTCTAATCGAGCTGAGACGCTGTCTTCAGGACGAAACGTTGATTCAAACTGTCGGGCCATCAACGGATATCGTGCCGACACGCCATTAACTAAATCTTGGTGGAGCCCTGTATCGAAAAGAAGAGTTTGCCCACTTGGGTGTATCACTAACCAGCTGGGGATCGGAAGATTAACGTTACCGCTTAGACCAGCAACTACAGACGACGCTGAAGTGGAAAGCCACCCGCATTCGAGAGGAACAAGACGTAGCTTCGACATAGTCTCGACGGTAGTTGGTATTTGTTTAGAATGTCTACCGGTTAGTTAATCTCTCTAACAATGCCAGAGCCGATACGTGAGTATGTGAAACAAGGATGCAGGTCGCTAGTGGAACCAACCTGCTAGAACTAATATTCCTTTCACTAATTCCTGATGCTGTGTCTGTTGCAGAAAATTTCCAAAGATCAAAAAAACCTATTCCTATAGATCGCTTCTGTTTCGCAGATGATTGGGGAATTCAGCGTCCCGTCTATCGCTGGTTGCCACGAATGCTTCGTCCATATCATCCGTGTCAAACATGGCTGCATTCCATGTGGCTATGTACTCGAGGCCGTCAGCTACTGAATGATCACGACTAAAGTTCATGCTTTGCTTTGTTCCCCAAATAGCCATTGGGCTCTTGCTTGCAATCTCTTTAGCTATCTCGTTAACAGCAGTAAGAAGCTCCTCATGGGTGTCAAAGACTTCATTAATAAAACCGCGTTCTTTGCCTTCAGCAGCGTGCATCTTACGGCCGGTGTAGGCGAGCTCCCTCACGACACCTTCGGGCACTAATTTTGGCATTCTTTGGAGAGTGCCTACATCGGCAGTCATCCCAATATTGATTTCTGCAATACAAAAATAAGCATCACTGGTAGCGTAACGAAGATCGGCTGCTGAAACCATGTCGATGCCGCCTCCTACACAGGCTCCCTGGATAGCTGCGAGCACGGGTAGTCTGCTTTCTTCCATCGAGCTAAAACTCCGCTGTAATCGTAAAGCTGTTGATCTGAAGCTGGCGCGCGTTCGGCTCGGGAACTTTGAAGATCCTATGTTGATGGTATTATCGCCACCGAAAAACGAAAGGTCCATACCTGAGCAAAAATGGCGACCTTCTGCCGAGATAACTATGACTCGAGCATCTCCTTGATCTGAGAGATCGTTAATGATTTCCGGTAATTCTTTCCAAAATTCTGGAATCATCGAGTTAGCTTTTTCAGGCCGAATCATTCGAACCTGTGCGACCATGTCGGTGACTTCTACATCAAAACATTTGTAATTCACGCCCCTGACACTACGCTCCCTTGGATTATTAAGCTCACGCTTTGGGGGTTTTTATCTACGCAGAGAGTGCTACGCCCATACAAAGAGCTACCAGTGATGAGCTGAGGGCAATAACGGCACCGGCTGCTGCAACGGGAGGCTTACTAGTATTTTGATGTATTAATGCTGCGCCTCCTGCAAGTAGAACGAAAAGCATTTTTATTCCCAGCAAGGCCTGCCATCCTATTGTCGTCGCCGAAGAGTCAATAGCGGTCAGATTCCATATTCCTGTGAAAACTGCTAGGCCAAAGAACGGCCAAGCTATTCGTGCGAACCCCCGAGAGATAGCGGATAGGGCCTCTGGGTTAGTTTTCCTTATCATCGGAACTATCGCGCCCATAACGATTTGACCACCTAACCAAACTGAGACGGACAAAACATGAAGAATGATCCGAAAATCTTCGCCGTCAATTTGTGCGTTACGCATTCTTGCCTCCAGCAATTAAAAGCCTGTCGCTCTGACTGTCAAGCCATCTGGGGCAGGTCTGGTATTATATTTTTCTTATTAGGGGTTAAGGAGATCCGCCATATTGTTCTCAAAAAATTTATCGAGAACCTCTTCGCTCATGCCATGTAGAGATGATTCGAATCGGCCGAGAGGGTTTCGTCCTCCCTCTATGTGAGGGTAGTCCGATGAAAAAAGATATAGATCGGCATTTGATTCTCTGATCATCGCCCCGACGTCTTCAAAGGGGTATGGCGTGAACGCCATTTGTCGTCGTATCTGCTCCGAAGGTGGCTCGTTTAGAGAAGCCAAATCAGGTTCAGACTTCTTCCATATTTCAGCTATTAGATCTAACCGCCGCAGAAGTGCTGGAACCCAACCAGCCCCTAATTCTATTACCCCGCCACGAAGGGTTGGGTGACGCTGCAAGACTCCATCTAAGACGAGGCTGCCCACGAAAGTTTCCGCCGCTTGATGGAGAGCAATCATGTCTTTACCTCGAACATTTTCACCACCGCCTAGCCAATCTGTTGGTTCTGGCCGACCAGTGTTCATCCAATCAGGTTGTATCTGTAGAGGGTCGCCACCGACATGAATAACAAAAGGTACTTCAGCTTTGGCCATTAGAGCCCAAACTGGGTCTAAGTCAGTGTGGCCCGGGGAACGCCCACCTGCGGGACGGTGAGGGACCCACATTGCCCCTAAGCCCATGCTCAACGCAGCCTCCATTTCTTGGATTGCTCTATCTGGATCATCGAGTGGTAAAAGCGCAACTCCTATAAGCCGTTCGTCGTCTGCGCAGAATTCAGCCATAGCGCGGTTGTGCGCTCGTGTGGCACCATAACGGAGCTCAGCATCTGCAGTTAGATCAAAGGCAATCCCTGCGCTAAAGGTTGAGAAAACAAATTGCTGATTAAACCCGAGCATGTTTAGAGCTGTTGTTCGCTCTTGTTTATTAAACGCTCCTAATGCAAAATACCCTTTAGGCCCGGATAGCAGTTCATCGCCGAGCGCTACTAGCTCAGCTACTGTTTCTGGAGAGTGACCTCCCGATAGCGCTGCTTCGCGCCATGATTCACTACTCCGGCCACCGCCATCAAAATTAATTTCAGGTAAGCGCTTCTTAAGTTCAGGGTCTGCGTGCGCCGTTAAAAAATCCGGTAATTCCATCAAGTGGCTATCGGCGTCTAGGTAACGTCTCTGTTTCGCATGGGCCATGGGAAAATACTAGCAAATATCTATTGACCCCGATGAGATTGGTACAGCTAAAAAATGCGGTTTGAGCAAAAGCCAAGCGGTGTTATTTTTGAGGGTTGCTGTTGTTTAGCGCTCATGTTTGCTGTTGCAAATATTTGCAACTTTTCGCAACAGTGTTTGTAGGTGCTCGACCTTCAGGATTCTTCAGACCAACAACGATAACTCGTGTGCCTCTGTTGTCGAGCCCTCATTGAGTCTCTGGTCCTTCATGTGATTTGATCAGTTCCTCATAACAGAACTAAGTGTGGGGTCTACATTTGTGAAACTAGCGCTGTCAGTTCGCAGGAATCATAAACCGGGGGAGGGCAGCGGTTGTCGCTGATACGTCTGAAATTTCGATATTCGCCATCTGCTCCTCTGTAGAGCGCATCTAGCTACGCCTCGACCTGACTGTAGCGCTCGCGAAGTTCACGTTTGAGTACTTTACCGGTTGCGTTGTGAGGAATTTCTCTAACAAAAAGCACTGATCGAGGAACTTTGAAAGGAGCCAAATTCTTACGACAGTGGTTCATGATCTCCTCAACGGTTAATTTTTCGCCTTCTCTGAGGACCACCAACGCTCGACCCACTTCAACCCATTTTTCATCAGGAATACCAATTATAGCGACCTCACCTATCTGTGGGATTTGGTATATGACGCTTTCCACTTCTGCCGGGTAGACGTTTTCGCCGCCTGAGATATACATGTCTTTCCAACGGTCCACGACGTAGTAGTAGCCATCTTCATCACGTTTCACAGCATCACCTGTTTTGAGCCAGTCATCTTCAAAGGAATCTGCTGTAGCTTCAGGTTTATTCCAGTACCCAGGAGTGACATTTGGGCCTTTGCACCAAAGCTCCCCGGTCTCACCCACTTCAGCTTCACGCCCATCCTCCGTGACGATCCGAACTGCAGTATGCATCGCTGGTATTCCGGCAGAACCTATTTTTTCTTCGCATTTATCTGCAGGAAGAGCCAAGACAAGAGGGCTAGTCTCAGTCATGCCGAACGCTTGCTGTAGGGGTAAACCTTTCTCGGCCCAGGTTTTGATAAGGGAAACAGGAGTCGGAGAGCCAGCAACGGAAGATCCGACGATCGTAGGAAAAACGGCATCTTCAAACTCTGGAACTTGGCTCATTAGAAGCCAGTTGGTAGGAACACCAATCAAATGAGTGATACCGATTTTTGGATCACTCATTACAGCAAGCACCTGAGACGGATCAAATGTTTTCATTACAATATTCGTGCCGCCGAAATGAAAAGCGGGGTTAGCGTACGCGTTCAGGCCACCGGTATGGAAAAGAGGTAAGAAAACCAGATTCACCATGGATGCGTTTAGCGAATAAAATTCTACGCAATTGATTGTGTTCCAAAAAATCATTCCCTGGGTGATTATCGCCCCTTTAGGCAAACCAGTGGTCCCTGAGGTGTACATGATGCTGATCGGGTCATCGTGTGTGCACGCCACTGACGATTTCATTGGCTCATGCAAATCAAGGATTTCTTCATATGGAACGGCCGCTCCAGCAGATAATCCCCAAGTTACTCGGTGAGAAATTTGACAAATTTTAGCGAGTTCTGTACTTGGTTCGCTATAGGCATCATCGTGAATGATTACTGATGGATCTGCATCGCTAACTATGTATCTGAGCTCTGGGATTGTTAGACGCCAATTAAGTGGCACAAATATGGCACCGAGTTTCCAGCAAGCAAACTGGACTTCGAGGGTGTTGCTATCGTTCTCTGCGAGAACTGCGACTCTGTCACCTCTGTTGATTCCGAACTTGGATCGTAATGCAGTTGCTAGTCTGCTAGTTCGGTCATTCATCTGTCTATAAGTAAATTTGCGCCCTGAGGCCATGTCGCTGACAGCTAACTTATTGCCGCGAGTCAGCGCATGGTGGGCGAGCCAGTCATAAGAAGGGGTACTCATGAGGAAAAGTTAGCTAATTCAAGTCATCGACGTAGTGGCTTTGCCATTTTTGGTATTGATATCGTTGCTTTTCATCTAACTGTGAGTTTCCCTTATCGCTAGCGCATACGTCCAGGGCTTTTGCAAGCTTCATCAATATTGAAAACCTTAAGAAGATTTGATGAACCTAGAATATGCTTTGGCAGAGATTCTGATTGGCATATGAGTAATATATTTTATGGCATTTACACGCTCATCTAAGCGTTACACACTCAACGATAGAGTTTAGGCCTCAGGAATCAGAAGCTAAACCGAAGTCCTCGACAGTAAACCGCTGAAGTTATTGGGTTCTATTGACACTCGTGTAGCTGGGAGAAAACGCCTCATGCTGTGGGGCTAGTAACGGCTAGCCTCTCAGAGATGAGCGGTGAAATAAAAAATATGGATTCAACGAATGAGATTCAGTTGTTCGCCAAAGTCTTGACGGCTAGCGATGGAGTTGTTGCCGGCACGCGAGAAAATTTAAGTAGTGTCGCTCTGGCTGAGACTCTGAAAGCATCTGGATTTGAGGTCACTCAGCAAAGAGTCGTGTCTGATGGCGTAGAAAGCGTCGCAGCGGCGTTGCAAGAGATGACTGAAAACTTTGCAGGCTTAGTAGTTACGACCGGTGGAACTGGATTTACTTCACGTGACTTAACGCCAGAGGGAACTCGTAAAGTCATTGAGCGAGAGGCTCCAGGTCTAGCTGAAGCGATGCGACTAGTGAATCCCCTCGGTCGTCTTTCGCGAGGACTTGCAGGAATCAGAGGTAACTCTATAATTCTTAATACTCCTGGTTCTACTAAGGGGTGTGTCGAGTGTCTGAATGCTGTGATAGACGTTGTTCCCCATGCGCTTCGTCTTCTTAATGGTGAGAGGTTGCATTGACCAAATCAAGATCTAAATTGTTGTCCGATACGGCTCTGATGGAGCGAGCGTTAGTAAATGCTGACGCAGTAAGGGGATCTACGGCTCCTAACCCATGGGTTGGAGCAGTATTGCAGACTTTGGACGGCGAAATTTTTGAGGGTGGTACTCAGCCCGTAGGAGAGGATCACGCAGAGCGGGTGGCAATAAAAATGGCTGCTGCGAAGGCAAAGGGAGCAACAGTAGCCACAACACTTGAGCCCTGTTGCCATCAAGGCAGAACGGCTCCGTGCACGGAAGCTCTCATAGAGGCGCAAGTAGCGAGGGTCGTAGTTGGACTTACTGATCCAGACGAGAACGTGAACGGACAGGGCATAGCTGATCTTCGAAAAGCAGGAATCGAAGTCATTGAAGGCGTCCTCGAAGAGAAGGTAGCTGAGCAGCTTGCGCCCTATCTCCATCATCGGAGAACTGGAAAGCCCTGGGTGGTTTTGAAAATGGCTTTGACGTTAGACGGACGGAGTTCGGCGGCGGATGGGAGCTCTCAATGGATAACAGGAGAGGCGGCTCGAGCTGATGCCCACCTGCTAAGAGCTCGGTGCGATGGGATTTTAGTGGGGGCCCAAACAGTGAGGTCTGACAATCCTTCGCTTACTGTTCGTCATGTAACTGGGAAAGATCCAATTCGTATAGTCCTAGGGATAGCGCCTCCGGATGCAGCGATTCACCCATGTTGGGAAGTCGATGGAGATTTTGAAAAAGTCCTTCAGTTGCTAGGTGAACGAGGAATTGTAGATTTGTTAGTGGAAGGCGGCGCTAATGTTGCATCGAATGTTCACCGTGCAGGCCTGGTCAATGAATACGTTTTTTATCTCGCCCCTGCTCTAATGGGCGGCGATGATGGTCGGCCCTTGTTCACTGGTGCTGGTGCGCCAACTATTGGTGATCTGCGGCGCGGTAGAATAACTAGTGCGCGGATGGTAGGAGAAGATGTTCGAATTGATCTTCGAATGGCTGCACCAAATACTTCCACGGAGGGAATCTGATGTTCACAGGTTTGATCGAAGAGCTTGGCTCGTTTCTGTATCGAGAAGGTGAGAGGTTTCGATTCGAAGCCGAACTTGTTTTAGAAGAAACCAAAATAGATGACTCGATTTCTGTCAACGGCTGCTGTCTAACGGTGGTCGATATCGGAGATGACTGGTGGGAAGCAGATGCGGTTGAAGAAACAGTTTCCAGAACGTCATTAGGTGATCTTGTGCCAGGAGATTCAATAAACCTTGAAAGAGCTGTCAGATCCATTGACCGACTCGGTGGCCACATGGTTCAAGGACACGTAGACGGAGTCGGCACAATCATTTCGCCAGGGCCTGATTTAAGGGTTCGGATGCCAAAGGAAATGGCACGGTATTTGGTGGAGAAAGGTTCCATCACCGTTGACGGGGTGAGTCTCACCTGTTTTGATGTCCTAGACGATTCGTTTGCGATTGCCTTAATTCCCCATACTATGAATGTGACATCACTCGGTAGCCGTAATGTTGGAGATCGAGTTAATCTTGAGGTGGACGTAATCGCAAAATATGTGGAACGCTTACTGATACCCCATAATGGTGAAGTTAAATAATTTTTTCCTGCCCTGGAAGGCCCAAGATAATGAGAAGCTTCGAATCCGGTGATCCTGAATCGCCACTGGCGTCAATAGAAGACGCTATTTCCGCTATAGGGCGAGGTGAAATTGTCGTTGTCGTAGATGACGAAGATCGAGAAAACGAAGGCGATCTCATAATGGCAGCTCAGTATGCGACTCCAGAAACGATCGCATTCTTTGTTCGGTACACATCAGGAGTCTTATGCGCCCCTCTTCTTGGTGAGCGGCTAGACCAATTAGCTTTACCTCTAATGGTGGCAGTAAATACCGAGCCAATGCGAACCGCTTATACAATCACAGTAGATGCGGCCGAGGGAACGACCACTGGAATCTCAGCTGCCGATAGGGCTAAGACTCTCAACCTGTTAGCGTCAAAAACAAGTGAACCCCATGAGTTTGTTCGGCCCGGTCATGTCCTGCCGTTGAGGTACAGCCCAGGTGGCGTTCTGAAACGCGCTGGCCACACCGAGGCAGCCGTAGATCTAGCACGGCTAGCTGGTTGCGAGCCGGCAGGGGTGCTTGCAGAAGTTGTAAACGATGACGGCACTATGTCACGTATGCCGGAGTTGGTTGAGTTTTGTCGTGAGCACGATTTGTTGCTCATCTCGATAGCGGATTTGATTCGCTACCGGCGATCCAATGAGCGCCTCGTTGACCCTGTATCACAGGCCCGCATTCCGACTATATATGGCGACTTCACGGGGCATGTCTTCCGTGATTTTGATGGAACAGAGCACCTTGCCTTGGTGTACGGCCAAATAATGGGTAGTGAGCCTGTCATGGTTCGTGTTCATAGCGAATGCCTTACAGGAGATATTTTGTCTTCGCTTCGATGCGATTGCGGAACACAGTTGCATATGGCCATGGAGCGGATTGCTAAAGAAGGGGCTGGGGTTTTAGTTTATCTGCGTGGCCACGAGGGCCGTGGCATAGGCATAGGTCATAAAATTGCGGCATATTCATTGCAGGATCAAGGCCACGACACAGTCGATGCCAATCTTGAGCTGGGCCTGCCGGTCGACAGCAGAGAATATGGGATTGGCGCTCAAATACTTGTAGAACTTGGCGTTAACAAAATGCGCTTAATGACCAACAACCCGAAGAAAATCGGTGGTCTAGCTGGCTATGGCCTCGAAATTGTGGAGAGGGTCCCGACTGGGGCAGCTCCAAATCCAGAGAATTTAGCTTACCTACGAACTAAACAATTGAGAATGGGTCATCTGATAGATGGTCTAGATGACCTAGTTAAAGAGTAAACGCGCTGAGTTTGTTGTCTAAATACCCAAAGTCATCGCAAATTACTTTGGGTATCTGCTTCTGGGACCGCTACGGTCAAAGCCATGTTGAAACTTGTACTCCCGAAGGGCTCTCTTGAAAAGGCCACTCTGCAATTGTTTGGCGAGGCTGATCTCACTGTTAGCAGAAGCTCTGAAGTTGACTATCGAGCGACAATCAATGATCCACGCGTCGATGACGTTCGGATTCTGCGCCCACAAGAAATTCCAGGCTATGTAGCTGAAGGACTATTTGATCTTGGCATTGCTGGCCGTGATTGGATCGAGGAGACAAGCAGTGACGTAGTTTCTCTCGGCCAAATGAAGTATTCCAAAGCAACGGCGCGCCCTGTGCGAATAGTAGTAGCCGTGCCCGCTACCAGTAGTTATGAATCAATTTCTGATTTACCTAATGGAGTGAAGGTTTCAAGTGAATACCCAGAATTGACCCGCCGACATTTTCTAGCTGCAGGAGTTCAGGCTGATATTCGATTGAGCTACGGAGCGACTGAGGCGAAAGCGCCAGATATTGTTGACGCAGTTGTCGATTTGACTGAAACTGGAAGTGCGCTGAAGGCAGCAGGTCTAAAAATTATTGACGAGATATTGACTAGCTATACTGAACTATTCGCTAATCGAAAATCTTATGAAGACCCGATTAAACGAAAAGCAATGGAACAGATCAAAACGCTGCTAGATGGTGTTCTTGATGCTCGCGGCAGAGTCTTAATGAAACTTAACGTGGCAAGAGAAAATCTAGATGGAGTAATAAAAGTTTTACCATCCATGAAATCTCCGACCGTGAATGAATTATGGGGGGGTGGAGGGTTTGCAGTGGAAACTGTCGTAAATAAAGCAGATATAAACCTGCTTATTCCTGAACTCCTAGAACTGGGAGCTACGGACGTGATTGAGCTACCAATATCTAAAATCGTGCCGTAAATTAAGGAAACAGTAACTAATCGTCGTCAACGTCTGACTGAAATTCTTTCTGGACTTCTACATAAGCGAGCCGAATCTGTTGAAGAGCCATTTTGATAGTGTCTGCATCGGGAAGTTGAGATCCCAGGTTGTCGACGACTAACCCCATAGCGTCTATAGGAAGCCGTGCTTCTTCAAGATTCGGTGGATCAACCCTTAGGTGAAGTGCCGCAAGTTCAAATAATCCGATCATGTGATTAGCGACGACCTGACTAGCTGGGACAGATAGAAGTTGTTCTTGGGCTTCTCTCATTCGCTGTTCCATGGCAGCGGCCATTTGAGGGTCGACGTCGGCTCCATATGGATTATCTACCGGGTCGCTGTCATCGATTTCTATGTCTTGAGATGGCGGCGATTCTGCGCCCGGGACTTTGTGTTCACCTGAAGGTGTCCAAAAACTACTCACACTTACCTCACTATTCATGTACGAAAATAATATAGAAGGTGGAGGCTCCCACCATTACCTGATACCCTATTGGATCTACAACAGATACAAGCGGGGTCCGTCCTCCACCAAGCCGCTTTCTAGCGCGTCTTGGTAACTCCTAGCAAATATATCGGCTTTTCGGAGCCTGTATAAGTGCGAAAGTTTGGGCGGATTACTTAATGTATCCGCCTTTCGTAATTCTGCGTCGGGTGCCACTGCGGACCAGGAGACTGTCCTTTGGTTAAGCGAGTAAGGTCATAGCACGCCCAGAAGAAGGCGAAGCCCGAATCAATGATGAGATTCGAGCAAGGGAAGTACGGCTTGTAGCCCCTGATGGGGAGCAAATCGGTATTAAACCATTGCCAGAAGCGCTCAATATCGCTCGAGATTTAGATCTTGATTTAGTGGAGGTTGCGGCTCAGGCCAATCCTCCGGTTTGTCGGATCATGGACTATGGAAAATTCAAATACGAGACTTCTCAACGAGCGAAAGAATCTCGAAAAAAGTCGGGGAGCGCTTCCCTAAAAGAAATGAAATATAGACCAAAAATTGGCCAGGGAGATTTCGATACTAAAACGGCTGCGGTCGGGAAATTTCTTTCAGAAGGTCACAAAGTAAAAATAACGATCATGTTCAGAGGGCGCGAGGTCTTCCATCCAGAGCTAGGTAGAGATATTTTAGAGCGAGTAGCAGTACTTATAGAAAATGTGGGAAAGGTAGACCAATTCCCAAAGTTAGATGGTCGAAATATGACCATGGTTTTGAGCCCAGATAAGCAGGCTCAGTTGAAGAGCAAGAATACTGACGCCGAAAGCGTTGACTAACCAAACTAAAAATAAGTCTCAGCAAGAGTCTTATCATCTGTATTTACCCATCAATCATCTTCGACAAGGAGATCCCATGCCCAAGATGAAAACTCATAGTGGCGCTAAGAAGCGTTTCAAGACTACTGGCACCGGCAAGCTCGTTCGACGCAAGCAAGGCCGAAATCATATTCTTGAGAAGAAGTCCTCGAAAAGAAAGCGTCAACTCGCTATCGAGGGCGAAATTAGCAAAGCTGACCTTCCCCGCATCAATCAGATGCTGGGCAAATAATTATTACGATCTGTACTGGAGATTGAACTATGGCGAGAGTCAAGCGTTCTGTAGCGGGTCGCAAGAGTCGCAAGGCAACCCTAGTAAAAGCAAAGGGTTATTACGGGAATAAGAGCCGTTCCTACCGAGCTGCTAATGAGCAAGTTATGCATAGTGGGAACTACGCATTTCGTGATCGACGTGCCCGCAAAGGTGAATTTCGGAGACTGTGGATACAACGTATTAACGCTGCAGCACGACTAAACGGCACGACTTACAGCAAACTAGTAAGTGATTTGCATGCTGCCGGTATAGAAATAGACCGGAAAATTTTAGCTGAGTTAGCCGTTTCTGATCCAGAAGCGTTTACTAAAATTGTTGAGGCCGCTCAGATGACCCCTAAAGCGAGCTGAATCTTTCTCCGAGCTCCAAACGCCTCGCCCACCTTGGTCGGCTGGTGCGCGACCGAAAGTATCGGGATGCTGAAGGGGCAATCGTAATCGACGGGCCGCGCTCGCTCGCGACCGCTGTGCAATGCGGTGCGGAGATTGAAGAAATTTTCGTTCGTGCGAATGAGTATGAGAGATTCTCTCATCTCTACAGCCTTGAGATGCAGGTGTCAGAAGTTGACGTCCGCTCGTTTGATTCCCTCGCTGACAGCGCTACTCCGCAGGGGGTTCTAGCCATCGCTCGACGTGTTGACGCTGATTTCGGTAGTTTGGCTCAGGAGCATCGAGTTGTCGTGATGGATGCCATTCAAGATCCAGGAAACGTCGGAGCAATCATCAGAACTGCTGCTGCAGCTGGCTTTGGTGCAGTGGTCGGTTGCGTAGGAACAGCAGATTTGTGGAGCCCTCGATCTGTGCGGGCCAGCGCTGGAACGATTTTTTCCTTAAACGTTCATAGGCAAGCGGACCTTGTGGAAGTTCTAGAAAGCGTTGCCGAGGCTGGACACACTCGAGTAGTTACTCTCGCTTCTGGTACTACTCCTCTTGATCAGCTTAAAGTAGATGAGCGTATGACGCTCGTTCTAGGTAGCGAAGCGCATGGCGTTTCAGATGAGGCAATTGAAAGATCGGAATTAAAAGTTGCCGTTCCAATGGCCCATCCAGTTGAGTCACTTAACGTTTCGGTAACCGCAGGAATAGTTATGTATCAGATGTCAGGAAGCTTTAATGGTCGATGAAAGTAACTCTGCTAGACAAGTGTCGATAAGTCATCGAAACTGTCGCGCTGGTCACGTATCCTTTAAGTCGTGAGCGTTTACGAAGAAATAATCTCAGCCAGAGATCAGGCTTTATCGAGTATCCAAAATGTGGCGGATCTATCTAACTTGGTTGATCTGGAGCCGGCGTTGTTTGGCAAAAAATCAACTTTGGGCAGCCTGAAAGGGCTTATGGGCAAACTTGATGCTTCAGAGCGAGCGTCAGTTGGCCAAGCCTTAAACCAAGCTCAGAAAGAAGTGCAGGAAGCGCATCAACAGTCTAAGCAGCATTTCCTCGAACACGAGCGAACCCTTCAGTTAAGCGCAGAAGGAATAGATTTAACAGAAACGCTGAGAAACCCTAACCATAGAGGCCATCTCCACCTTGTAACTCAGACCATGGAACGTCTAGAAGATGTCTTTGTCGGTATGGGTTTCACAGTTTCTGAGGGGCCGCAGGCTGAGAGCGATTGGTATAACTTCGAAGCATTGAATTTGCCTGAGGCTCATGTTGCTAGGTCAATGTTTGACACGCTATACCTTGATTTAGGTGAAAGAACTGAGATCGGTGATGGCGAGGGTGGAGAAGCGACTAAGTTTTTGCTTCGGACACATACCTCCCCAGTTCAAATCCGAGTGATGGAGTCACAGGAACCACCAATTTATACGGTGTGCCCGGGGAGGGTCTTTCGGAGGGATACTGCTGATGCAAGCCATATGCCAGTTTTTCATCAGATAGAAGGCCTCGTTATCGACGAAGGAATAAGTTTCACGGATTTGGCTGGAACTCTAAATGACTTCACAAGTGCGTATTTTGGTGGAGCAATTAAAAGCCGATTGAGGCCCTCATACTTTCCATTTACAGAACCAAGTGCAGAGTTTGATATAACTTGCGTCATATGTGAGGGCTCAGGCTGCCAAACTTGTCAACGAACGGGCTGGATAGAGTTAGGTGGATGCGGAATGGTACACCCTAACGTATTGCGAAATTGCGGCATAGACAGTGAACAATGGACTGGGTTCGCGTTCGGTTTCGGTATTGACCGTTTAGCTCTGATGCGACACGGAATTAAGGATTTAAGAGATATGTACACCAATGATGTTCGCTTTTTGAGTCAGTTCTAGAACGGGTTTTTGATGAAAGTACTTCTTTCCTGGCTGCGTGAGTTCGCCCCAATCGAGGGTGACCCCGTTGAGCTGGGTAATCAGATGAGCGACCTTGGCATGGCCGTCGAAGAGATGACGATTATCGACCTGATCGATGGAATCGTTGTTGCCGAAGTAGTCGGATTGCGACCACACCCCAAAGCTGATCGGATTCAGATCGTAGATGTAGACCCTGGAGATGGGGTTCCACTACAGGTGTGTTGTGGAGCTTTTAACATGGCCGTGGGAGATAAAATTCCGTTCGCGACCATTGGCACGACCATGCCTGATGGAATGGAAATTTCTCAACGCAAGATGCGCGGTGAATTTTCGAACGGTATGTGTTGTTCTGCTTCTGAAATCGGGCTGGGAAGCGATCATGAAGGTATTCTTATTCTATCTCCGGAACTAGTTGTCGGCGAGCCTGTAATGGCTCAGCTAGGCGCACAGGCTGATGTTCTGTGGGACCTGGAAATTAATCCGAATCGTCCCGACGCTATGTCAATCGCAGGTGTGGCAAGAGACCTGGCAGCTCGGCTAAACATTCCATTTCAGATACCTAAATGGTCCGTCGATCATTTGGCTACTAGCGAGATTTCAGAAACTTCGGTTAGCGTTACCGACTCAGAGCTCTGCCCTCGTTTCACAGCTCGAGTGCTTGAGGGTGTGAGCGTTGGTGTTTCACCTCTGTGGATGCAAACGCGTCTCCAGCTTCTGGGCATGAGATCAATTAATTCGGTAGTCGATGTATCTAATTACGTGATGCTCGAGCTGGGGACACCAAACCACACTTACGACTTGTCGTTAGTAGATGGAAATGCGATAGGAGTGCGGCGAGCAAAGACTGGTGAGTCAATTAAAACATTAGATGGACAAGAGAGATTCTTAGCTCCGGGCGATGGGGTCATCGTAGACGGATCTGACGTTGCGATCGGCGTAGCCGGTGTAATGGGAGGATCTAGCACAGAAATTTCTGATTCAACCAATACGATTCTACTTGAATTGGCTTGCTGGGACAGGACTGCTATCGCTCGAACTTCGCAGCGGATGGGTCTTCGTTCTGAAGCTTCGTCACGCTTTGAAAGAGGCACTGATATAAATTTAAGTGTCACAGCTGTGGAACGTTTTTGCTATCTCTTAAATGAAATAACGCCAGGCGGCATTCAGACTGAAGAGAAGATAAGCGATGTGCAAGTTACTAAAGAAAAGCAAACAACTATCAGCGTGCGCACTTCTCGCATCAACCTGTTACTTGGACAAAAGTTTTCTGGCGAAGATGTAGCTAATCTACTTATTCCTATTGGGTTCGAAGTTGTCCAGACAGATGATGCTGATGTTCAACTTGTGACAATTCCAAGTTTTCGCCCTGACTCAGAGACAGAAACAGACATAGCTGAAGAGGTCGGTCGCCATTTTGGTTACGGGCGTTTAGGAGCTACAGTACCCCGCTCTCCTAATGCTGGTCATCTTACATTTCATCAAAAAGCCCGCAGGCTTATCCGTCAGGTAATGGTCGGGGCAGGTTTGGATGAGGCTATGCCGAGCCCGTTTTTAGCCCCAGATGCGGTTGCCAACACCGGCCTCTCTTCAGCCAATGTAGTTCATCTACTTAACCCTTTAGCTATCGAAGAGTCAGTTCTAAGACCATCGCTGCGCTCTGGGCTGCTGACGGCGCTTGCCTACAATCAGTCGCACCGAAATGAAAATGTTAAACTTTTCGAGATCGGATCAGTTTTTGCTCCTTCATCAGCGGGCTCTGGATTACCAGATGAGCACGAAATGCTGGGAGTCATTCTCGGCGACAACGACGCCTTAGCAGCCAAACAGCTTTGGGACGTAATCGCTGCTGGCCTAGGAATCAACGGAGAATTACGTAACGCTATCGACCTTCCTGGACTTCACCCTCGACGTGCAGGGCAGCTAATCGTTGATGATCAAGAGGTAGGAGTTGTAGGTGAACTAGACCCAAGGGTTCTAGAGAACTACGGGGTCAGTAACCGCTGCGGCTGGTTAGAGTTACGACTCGACCTGTTAATTCAATCTATGAGTCAAAATTCGACTCGTCTATATGGTCTAGTGTCCACGTACCCGTCAAGCGATTTGGATTTAGCGTTCGTCGTGAAAGATGAAATCCAAGCATCTGATGTTGAACGAACTATCCGTTCTTTGGTCGGCTCGGAACTAGCGTCTCTTGAACTCTTCGACGTTTTTCGAGGTGAAAAATTGGGCGAAGGAAAACGATCGTTGGCGTTTTCCTTGCGACTCCAATCAGCGGAGCGAACTCTGACTCATGATCAGTTAGCCAGTATCCAAGAGCGATGTATCGAAGCAGTAGAGACAACTCATGATGCTCGACTCAGGTAGTTTAGTACCCAGCTTTTACATCTACTAAACCAATCAGTTGTTCCCCGTCTACTCTCGCACGAACATTTTTTGTAACCCTTTCTGCGAGGAGTGGCAGGCCCATCTCGGGCGTGTTGCCGACATGTGGGGTAATAATGCAGTTGTCGATTGCCCACAACGGATGATCGATGCCTAACGGCTCAGGATCAGTAACATCGAGCGCAGCTCCACCAATGGACTTAGCTAATAGCGCCTCGACTAAGTCATCGGTCACGACATGTTTGCCTCGAGCAACATTGATTAGCCAAGCATGAGCCGGCAATAGAGAGAGTTCCTTGGCACTAATAATTCCCTCTGTTTCAGGAGTTAACGCAAGCGCAAGTATCAGTACGTCTGTTTCGGGTAACTTTTGATAGAGGTTAGCGAGTGAAGTTACATCTGACGATCCGGGCATTCGCTGAACATTTTTTCGGATGACAGTTATTCGACATTTAAAAGGTTCGAGGTACTTTAGAAGGAACTCTGTGATTCCACCGCCGCCCACTATTGTTACGCGCGCGCCATATAAATTTTTTCCTTGGGGATCGCCCCACTGGTTTGCTCTACCGTAGACGTGGAGGTTTCTTAAACCTGCAAGCGTCAGGGCGAGAGCGTGTTCGGCAACTGGCTCTGAATAAACGCCCTTTCCGCATGTCCAGATAAGATTTGGTCTTTCTTGGAGCATCGGGAGGAAAGGCTCTATGCCAGCATATGGAAGTTGAACCCATCGAATACCCGGGTTCTCGTCTAACATTTTGGGCAGTAAATCTGCTCGTGAGGGTTCGGCCCAGACTAGTGCTTGAGCTTCGGAAGGCTTCGTTATAAGTCCGCCTCCAGAAAGAACCGCATCACTTAATGCTTGCTGACGCCAGCAAGCAGGCTCTACAGCGACGTAAAGAGATGTCATGAAGACAAAGTTATCGCGCTCCGCGGCTTAGCGTTAAATCTTTGGAAGTTGTATGTGCCCATTGTATAGCGCATGCAAAAGTCTTTTGAATGGATCTAAAGCGACTAGTCGGGTTTGGTTTGCCGCTCCTAAGATTCATGGCTGCGGGGAGCTATTCTTTAAAGAACTAAGTGAGATAGAACAGCCCAACTCTCTAAGTCTTCTTGAAGCGTGCGAGTTCCAAGAACCTGAATGCAAACGTGATCTGCTCCATTAACGCGGTGAGCGGTCAGTCGGTTTCTGATCGCATCAGAGCCAAATGTAACTAGTTCTGAAACTAATCTGTCGCTGGGTCCGTCAAGGAAATCTTTGTCCTCAAAACCCAACATCTTAAATTTTCGCTGGTTGCTCTTAGAACTGGTGTACTTCTGCAAGTGATCTCGACCTATTTCGATAGCCACTTGAGAGTCTTGGGTTAGAACCACAGCCATCTCTGCTGCAATGACTGGGTCGGGTCCCATTGCTAACCGGGTCAGTTTAGTATGTTCGGGGTTCGCCAAGTATGTGTGAGCGCCGAGAGTGTGGCTTCCCGCTAAGGCGCTCATCTTCGGTCCATAAGCTGCGAGGCAAATAAGCGGAGGTGACGTATCGTCAGCTCTTTGCTCTTCCCACAAGTCAGTAAATTCGTTGAGGTAGCTAGTAGCGATAGAAAGCGGTTCTATCTGATTACTTAAAGCGCCACCTAAGCCAAGACCGAGAATATGACGACCGCCCGACTTCATTTGTAAATATCTGTGTCCTGCCACAGCTGCTCCGGGGGAGCGGTCACTCATCCTTGCGATGCCGTTGGCGACTGTCAATGACCATGTGCCTTCTAACAGTTGGGAAGCCAGAGACAGAGCTTCAGTTGGGCCGACCTCTGGAACCCATAAGGACGGGTAGCCGAGCCGTTCAATTTCCTGTGCAGCAATAGTAGCTTCAGATGGCGTGAGGTAATCAAACCTAAATGACCACACGCCGACCGGACCCAGTTTTTTTCTCAGCTGAGCAAAATCAGACAACTCTTCTCCATCGATATAGATGCTTAAACGTCTATCTGCGCTTCGCTATCTTGTAGCAACGCAAACCTAGGTCTCCTAATTTTCGCCCATCATTACTCCGTCAGACTTCAGATAAATAGAGTTCTTAGGACTTTTGAAGAGGTCCTGAACAGCAGGCAGAAATTCTTCAAGCTGCATGGATTGGTAAGTGGGATCGAAAGCAGGCTGATCATATTCTTGGCAAAATTCCACTGTGAGGTCATAGGCCTGATGTCCGGAAAAATCATCTCTCATGTTTCTGTCCATACCAAAATGGTGGAAGAAATTATAACCCTGAAAAATGCCGTGCTTCTCTACCATCCATAAATGGTCTTCAGACACAAAGGGCTTGAGAATTGCTACTGCAACATCAGGATGATTATAGGAGCCTAATGTATCGCCGATATCGTGTAACAACGCGCACACGACGTACTCGTCAGACTTATTCGCTCGCGCAGCGCGGGTAGCGGTTTGGACACTGTGCTCTAAGCGGTCAACTGAAAAGCCGCCGCAGTCTCCGTCTAGCAGTCGAAGGTGATCGATGACTCGATCTGTGAGACTCGCAGAAAAAACCTTGTTATGGGCTGCGATAATATCCCAATCAAGCTTGGTGGCTTCAGTCATTGCGCCAAACGTGGCACTTTGGGTAAGTAGTTCACTTGCTTCAGTTACGTCGGTCATGTTTCCCCCAGGAGACTAGAATCTATTAACCATGATAGATGCTGGCAACTGATGATGGTCGGGTCAGCTTGTTTTTCAACGGATTACTAGGGACGACTATCGGCCATCAATCCACCATCTGGGAAAATTATTTCTCCGGTCACAAAGCTCGATTCATCGCTACACAAGTATAGGCAAGCATTGGCGATGTCAGATGGCTCTCCAAGACGACGCAACGGTGTTTCTTTTGTTCTTGCTGTTACCCAAGCTTCATTATTTGTGGCTGCACCACTCATCGAAGTTCTGATGTATCCGGGTCCAACTGCGTTTACTCTTATGTTGTGTCGCGCTAACTCAATGGCCCCGCACTTTGTGAGCATCCAAACTCCAGCTTTTGAGACGCAATAGTCAGAGGAACCCATCAATGCAGTTCGACCGGCCACTGAAGCTATATTGACTATCGCCCCACCGCCTGTGTTGATCATTTGGTTTGCCACCGCTTGATTCGTGAGCATCACTCCCGTGAGGTTCACATCAATAACTCGTTGCCAATTCTCGAGTGACTTATTCAGTAGAAGCATGTCGCCCTTGTCATAACGGTCAGCCTTAGCTTGCTCATCGGGCTCTCTGCTCACATAGGCAGCGTGCGAAATCCCGGCGGCGGCAACACATACATCTATTCGCCCGAACTTCTCTACAGCACCTTGGACCATTGAGCTAACTTCTTCTGGCTGTGAGGTGTCTACGCCAATCCCGATTGCTTCACCGCCTGCGGCTATGACTTCGTCTACAACGGCATCTGCCCGTTCTGAGTTAAGGTCTGCAACAACTAGAGATGCTCCTTCAGCTGCGAACTTTAAGGCACACTCGCGTCCGATGCCTGATGCACCTCCTGTTATTAAAGCAACCTTATTTTCTAAACGTTGGCTCATGATTCTCCCATGTAGCTAGTAATAGAACTACATTACGCAATTAGCCATGTCTTTGTCGCTCAACGCTGGTGGTAATGCGTCAGTGTCGCTACAAAACAGCCGTTCGTGTGTGCATAAAAATACAACACGAAAACTAAGCTGCGCAAGGGTTTAAGGCCAAGGGCTTCGGTTGTATTACTGGTTGGTGAGTCCAAACGCCGCAGTGTTGACATGGCTGCACCGCATTCACTAGTACACGTTGAGGTGCTCCTGACTAGAGAAGAAGCGTTGAGTGGCCTTCTCGCCATGCAAATGATTGTCAGCCGCAGGCATGAAGCGGCATAAACAAAAGAAGATCGGCCCCGAAGGACCGGAGAGATCTCGATGATATGAGAAGATTAACTTAGTGAACTAATGGAGTTCACAAAAATACTTTAAATTGAAGGCGGATATATGCGATTCATGGTTGAGTACACAATCACTCCTGAGGCTAGAAATGAAGTACAAGCTCTATTCAAAGCAACCGGTGCAATGCCTCCGGCAGGTGTCGAACTGTTGGGTCGCTGGCATGACGCCGCATCTCTGAAAGGTTACATGCTTTGCGAAACAGTTGACCCAGTGGGAATTGCAGTATGGCTCCAAGATTGGACCCATATGATGACTTTTAACGCCGTCTCAGTTGTTGATGATGAGCAGATGGCAGGAGTAATAAGCTAAGACAGATATACCTCACAGAGCGTAAATGGCTGGCCCTGCTGGGTCAGCCATCGTTTGTTTTGCGCTCCCGCAAGGGGTGGTCTTATCAAATCGGTTTCCGTACCGCAGACATGAAGCTGCGTAAACAACAAAAGACCGCCCCGAAGGGCGGCCCAGTGCTCTATTGATACAAGTATTTTTTTTCTTGTTTTAGGCTTTCCGGCTGAAGGATCGCTCCACGACTGTCAGTCCATTCGACGCAGCCGCGGCTTGAAAATCAGCATTTGCATAGAGGCCCTGAATTGCGCCTGCATATGCATCAAGTGAATCAACATAAAAGATTCCCAGGTATGTGCCCGTGGCTTGCCCAGCAGCTAACCCACGAATCGCGCGTGTGCCGTTCACGCCATTACCTACCAACGTTGCATCCACTACATCCATAACTCGTTGCGTGGCTTCTAAAGAGTGGTCTGTAGCTGTTTGGAAAACGCTGACTGCGTAAGCACCATCGCAGTCACCTCGTTCGTCAAGAATCTGACCGACGTTGGTCATCAACGGAACAGTTCCTGAAGCTTCCATCACGGCCACGAAACCTGGGTCCGTCATCCAAAGATGACGATGTGCATAATAAGAGTCCATGGAGTCCCAGATAGAACTAATCACTCCTTTGCCCGTCATTTCTCCGGTCAACGTAACTGAACCACGAACGGAACTAGCGCCTGCCTCTTTCATGAGGGGTGCTGCTGCCGCTGTTACATCGCCCACTTTGGACGGATCTCCGTCTCCCACAGTAAAAAACATATACGACACGATTTACACCTTTCCAACTATCAGTTATGCGAATGGCCCACGACCAATCAGTAGGGCGCAACCTTAGCCTTGATTTGTATCGCAAGAACAAGAACAACGGCAGTTCAGATATCTTTCGCTAGCACAACAAAAAAAGACCGGCCCCGAAGGACCGGCCAAATTTCAGCTCAAAAGACCTCAGCTATTTCATGAACATGACTATACCGATCGACCCACTGACGCTTTCTACAGGAGCATCGGGACCGAGAGCCCGGTCTCCAAATAGCTCTTGGAATTCAGGGTCCTCAAAGAATACGTCAGTTGCCTTTCCGTACTCCTCTAGAAAGGTTCGAAAGGCCGCAACTCTGCAACTGCTAGTTTGCACTCTTGAGACACTAGAAGTTGATAAACCAACCTCGGATGTCGCATGTTCAGCTGAGCATTGCGGCTCAACATGTTTTTGATTGCCGCTCAACTTTGATGTTCTCTTAACGCCTATACAGTAGTTGTTGGATGAGAAAATATGCTGCTACTCGCAACGCCTGTCTGGTTTTTGGCGATGGTCCTCCTGATTGCATGGTGAGGCCATGAGCAACGACGCTAAAAAGACCATCTGGATTTTCGGAGATCAACTCAATCTTAACATCAGCTCACTTCACGGCCAGATGCCAGATGACTGTCGAATTTTGATAGTAGAAAGCCTGCAAAAGATACAGTCCAAGAATTGGCATGCCCAACGACAGCATGTAGTCATCTCAGCGATGATGCACTTCGCTGAAGAACTCCGAGAAAAGGGGTTTGAGGTTGATTACCAATTGGCGACGTCTTTTCAGAAGGGCTTAGAAAAACACCGTCAAGATAATGCGGTAACTGAAGTCTCAGCGATGGAGCCGTCAAGTTGGAAATGTCGTGAATTCCTTGAAAAAAACGGAATTCGGATAATCCCTAATAATCAGTTTCTCTGCAGCTATTTCGATTTTGCTGAATGGTCCAAGTCTCGTAAACAGCTGCGACTCGAAGATTTTTATAGGTGGCAACGCAAGCGTCTCGGAATATTAATGAGCGATGGAGGGCCAGCGGGTGGAAATTGGAACTTCGATTCCGAGAACAGAGAACCGCCCCCAAAAGATGGGAGAGACTGGCCCTCACTGGCAAAGTTTCCTCTAGATACAATCGACGAAGTTGTCCTCCGTCGATTATCTGATGGGTGGGGTAAATCTCCAGAAGGAATATGGCCAGTCACGAGGGCACAAGCACTAGTCAGACTGCAAGAATTTATAGATACTGGACTGCCCCAATTTGGAATTTATGAAGACGCCATGTTGGCAAGCGAATGGAAGTTATCCCACTCCTGCCTAAGTTCATCACTTAATTTAGGTTTGTTGCACCCACGCGAAGTATTGGCAGCGGCCGAAAAAGCATACAGTGACGGTGCTGCACCGCTAAATAGCGTGGAAGGCTTCATACGTCAGATACTGGGTTGGCGGGAGTACGTCTGGGGTTTGTATTGGCTTTGGATGCCTGACTACGCAGAATCTAATTTTTTTGGTGCGGATCAGGCTGTTCCGCCGGTGTTTTTGGGGGTCACTGAGACCAACATGAGGTGTGTCAGCTCAGCCGTGGGTCACCTTCGAGACTACGGATATACACATCACATAGAACGGCTCATGATCTTCGGAAATCTCGCCCTTACGGCAGGGATAAACCCACAAGCGATGACAGAGTGGATGACTGCCGCATTTGTCGATAGCTCGCAGTGGGTAATGGTCCCAAACGTAGTTGGGATGGCGTTGTACGCCGATGGTGGTTCGATGTCTACCAAGCCCTACGCGAGCGGTGGTGCCTACATCAATCGAATGAGCGATTCTTGTCAAACCTGCAGCTTCAATCCTAAGAAGCGCGTCGGGGAAGACGCATGCCCCTTCACCACTCTCTACTGGGACTTCTTGGACCGCAACAGGGACCAGTTAAGTTCTAACCATCGGCTAGCACTTCAATATGGCAACCTCGATCGCCTCAATGACATAGATCAAATTCGCGAAAGAGCCATTGACGTGCGCGAACGTCTAGCAATCGGAGATTTATGAGTTACTTGCGAGAAGTAAGGCAACGAATCCGACATAAACAGGCTTAACTCTTTTGAGTTCTTCCGCAGGTTTCACCCCGCTTAGCCAAATATCAACTTAGGACCATAAACATTATTTAGTGGTGCGGGATTCTCGGCGCACCCCCAGGTAACTCAGCGCAGATTTAAGTTGTTAGTCGAGTTGTTGGCGAGCCTGTGGGGAGCGAGACACCTATAAACCATTCGAAATAGCCATAGCTCACTTGAAGTCAAATCGCAGTGTCTATAAGAAAAGCCTTGCAATCAATGGGTTAGTCAAAGTGCCAGACAATGCATAGATCACAGGAAGGTGCACTAGTGTCTATAGATCATCCCGGGTGTCACCAGATTACCTATATCTATGAAACATAAATAAGAGGCTGTCTATGACAAAACGCTAAGACCTTAAGCTAAGAGTTCTACCATTTTAGAAAACCCAGAGACTAAGACTCTTCGATTTTCTCAACAGCATCGCTATCGAGTCCCATCGCATGACCGAGAGGTTGCGACACCTGGCCGTAGTTGCACCAGTAGGCGCCATCTGAAAGCGGGAAAAGAACTCCCTCCCCGAGTTCGCTGTCAGCACAGTCGGCAGAGGAGTAACCATCGAGGTCGCCGAAGGGTATACAAAGGAAACCTTGCTCGGTTCCGAAGCCGCCAACACCCCAACATGTGCCCTCGCCGGTTGAGGTAGTAGTGATCACAGCGACACCGTCGCTGTCGAAGGTGGCTATAGCAGGTGGGGAGCACTGCTGTTGGCCGGCCTGGGCGGCGAAGAAATCCCAGGCAGAAGTTGTAGTACATGCTAAGGCATAAATTGGCGATTCCGTGAAGTTTTCCAGCGTCAACGTGACCGAGAAATCGGTGCCTTCGGGCACATTAATCGATTCGATATCGGCTGAAACCCAGGGTTGGGTGTCCCAGTCCCAGCTTTGCAGGGAGCGGATGAGAGCCTGATCGATGTAACTGAGAGCCGCAAATTCCGGAGTAGCATCGCCGGCGATTGCTGGTCCCTCAGACCCAATCTGATCGCTTTCTTGGTCCTCCTCAACCATCGCCCCAGATTCTTCTGTGGAGCCCTCGTCTGAATCATCTGCGCCTGAATCATCTGCGCCTGAATCATCCGGCTCTGAATCAGCTGCGACCGCCTCTTGAACTGCCTCAGGGGGACTTGCAGGCTCCGCAGTCTCAGATGTTCCACAAGAAGAGAGCACGCAAAGAGCAACGAGAAGCGGCAAAAACAGAAGCGGGGATTTTTTCGGCACAATACCACCTTAGATCGTTGGGAATAAGCGAATTCTAACAGGCTTGGTTGAGTTTGGAGTTCCCCCGCTTTGTGAGATGGGGTTGTTTGTTAGTTCGTCATGCTGCTGATGCATGCGTAATCTCTACATAAAAACTCGCTCTATGTTCACGGCCTAGTGTTCACAGCTAGAAACGCTAAAAATGCTCCTTCTGTACTGGCTCCTAAGAGATTTCTACGAGAGTTAAGCGGTACTTCTACCTCAGTTCTCCATTGTAAATAGACCTCTTTCTGAGGAGGGGGACACAGGTTCGAGTCCTACAGCGCTAGTAACGGTAAACGTAACCCCCCTCAATAATCAGACTTCATTAGTGCATGCAAGAATCCAACACAAGAGCCCTATGTAATGGGTATGAAACGAGATTCCACAGCAGCGATCTATATTCGCAAGAGCACTAAGCAAGAAGATGGTCGCTCATTAAAAGGTCAGGAGCAGGACTGTCAGGACAGGGCCTAGGTAAAAACAAAGTAATTAACTTTCATAGGGTTAACAGGAGATGGGGGCCGCTCCAATATTGAGGCAAGCTGCCGCCATGACCCACCCCCCGTTTTTGGGGGAATAGTTGCTCTACTATTTATTTCCCTAAACAATCGCCAGGTGTTCAGATTGCAGAACTAATATCTGTTCATGAAGGACAACGACGGAACATCATGATCAACCTGAAAAATGTTGGTAACGGCATGATGATTGCGTCTTGCGTCCTATTAGTCGTAAAGAGTGGGCAATTACGACCAGGACCAGGTTGGTTTATTCCGGCTCTGTTCGTTGGAGGATTTGTTATGGTCATCGCCAACGGAATGAAAGGCAGACGCCGAGCATGAAAGACAACGACCGCAACGCGATAATCAACTTCAGATATGTTGGCGGGTTTCTGCTAGTTGCAGCGATTGTCTTATCTTTTATTTTGGAGAAGTCGCCACTATCTCAAGGCGCTGTTTTTTTCATGGGTCTTACAGGATTCGTTCTGATGGTCATTAATAACTTCAAAGGCACACGCTGAAGAATTAAAACAACGGGGCGCTACTACCGCACCCCGCTGTCTAAACCGTGCGGTCGCCTTTAGGGCGTAACCCTGAGCCACCATCTATTAGGTATTTCACAATCTCGCCAACAAATCTGCTCTTTGCAGGATCTTTCACATCAACAATTACTTTCTTGATAACTGATTCAAGCAAGACGCGCTTTTGAGCCGAAAGCAAAATGAATGTCTATGTGTCAACGGACGTCCAGAAATCTATGAGACAATTTTTAGGTACCCAACCAAAGGCTTAGTTATGAAGATGGATGCCGAAGACTACATTGATATTCTCTCAGCGAGAGCAGCAGACGCTCGTGCCATAATCATGTTCTTTGCCGTCTTTCATACAGGACTACTTGTCGTGTTGGGATTTGCGGGCACCGGGTTGCAAGACTCAGGAACTCAACTTGCGTTAACAGCTGTAACGGTCCTTACCTCGCTTTGGACGCTGTTCTTCCTTGACGACTGTATGCAAGATATCTTTGCCTGCGGGAAAGATCTTTCTGATGGTTCTGAAGATTTCAAAGCCAGTCATATCGGTCGCCGTTTCACAGCAGTTCCACTACCTGCGTTTAGGGTCGTGAGCACAGTTGTTATCGCGTTAATCGTGTTGGCTGAAGTGTTAGCCATCTACTAGCCAGCAACAATCACTTCAACTATTGAGAATAGTTTTGCAGGGTGTAAATCTTTCAAGTTCATGAAACCTCCACTAGCTGGTTGTTCTTCTTTGCCTTTTCTGTTTTTGTTAGTGGTTGAACAAATTCGATTGTGACCTGGCCTTCAGGGGAGCTTGCAACCAATCTGCTCTTTGCAGGATCTTTCACGTCAACAATTACTTTCTCGATAACTGATTCAAGCAAGACGCGTTTTCGTGCCGTTGACATACTGGCCCAGACTGAACCTTCACCAATTGGCCCGTTTTTTTCAAAGTCCCACAAATCATTGAGGGACAATGCGGGTGGGGGAATTAGTGAAACTTCTTCTTCAAGATCCCACATACGATCTTTCGCTACCTGCTGTATTTCAGCCCATTCTTCATCATCAAATTCACCCAGACTGTATGACTTGCGCAACTTGCTAAGTCGGTGCTTGATCTCCACAAGCTCAGCTGATGCAACCTTTGACCGGTGCTGCTCACCAGGGGTGAAGCGTTCCGCCATTGCTGCAAGTACTGCTGCTGTCAGATCTGCTTCAGGTTCAAGCTGACTAATGAATTGAAATGCAGCCAGTGCAACAATGTCTTCAAGTTCTTCACCGTATACAGCGTTGCTGGGGGTGCAGAGGTTGCATCGGTAGAAGCTTCTTCGTTGCCTAGGTTCGTTCTTATTGCCACCGCTTGCAACCATTTTGCGCCCACAGCAGCATTCAACAATCTGTAAAATACGGGTTGCCTGTGGGTTCACCCCAGAACCTTTTTTGTTTAGCGAACCCTTACGAATGTGATTCGCACGAAGTTGTGACATCAGCGCTGGGTCTATTGCTGGGGGCGTGTACTGAATTGGTTTGCCGTCCTCACCACAAATGATGTTGCCCTTGTACTGTCGTTGGCCCAAGATTGCAGGCTTATAGAATATCGAGCGCAAAGCTTTAGATGACCAACGTTTGCCGCCGTGGTTCATGAAGCCGTTGTCAGTGAAGAACTGCGCAACTTCGTTGTAGCTTTCACCTTCGAGAAGTTTGATGGCCGCTTGTCTGATCCAATAGCAGACATCTTCATTCAGGCTGAAGGTGGGATGGTTGACATCACCAGTCCGGTGAATATTCCACATGAATGGGATGGGCCCACCAACCCAGCCACCTTTTGCAGCGATCGTACTCATGCCGCCTTTTGCTCTTTTGGACAGCTGGTCAGTTTCTCTTGCCGCAAGCTCAAAGAGAAGTGGGCCAACAAGTGACCATTCATTTGATGCAGTGTCAATCACACTTGAGATGAAGCGTGCGTCACGTTCACGGCAGATCTTGTCAATGCGCTGAAAGTCGTCAATGCCTTTTCTTGAAGCCCGTGAAATTTCTTCAGACACTAGAACGTCATAATCGTAACCAAGACCAGCAAGTGCTGCTTCCCACTGAGGCCGCGCGTTGGTTGATTGGCGTGAAGCTGAAGTGCCGTCTTCTTCAATGAACTCATGCACAACATCCAGCTTGTGCTGGTCAACCAAACCGTTGATGCCATTGGCTGAGCCGCTGCGCTGCCGCTCATAAGACCTGACTTCACCTTCACGGTGTTCTTCTGTTGATACCCGCAGGTAGATTGCTGCCCTTAATTTATGCATGTTTTCCATGCTCCTTATATCCCTAAAAGCCTTAGGAATGTTCAGGAACTTTTGGTTTATAGTGGCACTGATGCTAACGAAAGAGGAACTATGGAATTTAGTCTCGCTGAACTCGACGAAGCATATGAAACCCTAATGAGCGAAGTGGTCAGGACAGGGGTTGTTCCGCATTATGCGGAGCTAAGCGCCCTAATCGAGATTAGCCCAAACGAAGCGTTGGGCAGAATACAAAAAATTGTTGAGCTAACTCCAGGATGGATGCACCCGGGAACTGACTACATTGCTTCGTTCCCACCATTCAATAATCAGCCTACGCAATACCGCATTAGCGTTGATGGTGAACAGAAATGGTTTGCTCAGTGCGGTTTCGAAGCCTTAGCATGCCGTTGGTTGTTCCCCGGGAAAACTGTTCGAATCGAAGCTCCCTGTTTATTGGGAGGCGAGCCGTTAACTATCGAGATGAAAGATGAAGAAATTTTACTTGTTGACCCAGACACAATTGTTGGGTACACGCGCAGCCCTGTTGGTGGTGATGCAGCCAATCGGCCTTTTAGGTGAGGCGGCATGAATCTCTTCCGTGCAGAAGAGCAAGCTCGTTTGTTTCATGACTGGGACCAAGATATGGAGTGGACTTTGCAGCCACTTCAATGGTGGGCCACAACATTTGCCACACCTATGTTTAGAAATCGAGGTAGAAGCGACTTCATCACATGGATGTCAGGTGAAAAGGGTGCATCTGCAATGCATGAGCTTCGTTCGCGACTTTCTCACTGATCTAAATATTCTCGGAACCTTTATTCCAAAACGCCTGCAATGGCAAGTTCCGCTATCTGATCTGAACTATATCCAAGTAGTTCGGTGAGTATTTCAAAATTGTGTTCGCCCCACATTGGGCCAGCTGTTCGAGGGGTCCCATCATTTTTGGAGAGCCTAAAACCGTATTGCTCTGCCCAAGTGTGCCCGTATATCTGGTGCGGCACCTGATGGAAATGGTCACGGTGCACGAGCTGAGGGTCTTTAATTACTTCGGGGCTGTTTTGTACCTGATGTGCCGGAATTTGTTTCGTTTGAAGTAACTCTTGAAGAAATTCTGGGTTTTGATTTTTCGTCCATGCCGAAATTAGTTCGTTTAGTTCAATTTCACGATTTAACCGTTCTGAAACACTGAGTAAAGTTAAGTCAGGTCGTTTCAACAATTCGCACAGGGAGGCCCATTGGCTATCATTTTCACAAGCGATAGCAATCCACTGGTCAGAGTCTGCAGGTCCGCATGCATATGCAGAGTGCGGGGCATATCGAGTGTCAGCGTTACCCATTCTGGTCTGGTTTGTGCCATTTATCGAAGCATCTATAACTGCTTCAGACAAGAAATGTATTCCGCCTTCGGCTTGGCTGAAGTCGAGCACCTGACCTTTCCCAGTTTTCTTTCGTTGAAGCAACGCAGCCATTAACGCAGCAGCAGTTAATCTCGGCGAGGTGGCATCGGTATATGCAAGAAATGGCCCAGCGGGTAGCCGGTCAGCCCAGCCTGTTAGTTCGTAATAGCCGCCAGCTGCTGCACCCATATTGCCGAAACCTGGGATCGGCGATAACGGTCCGGTGTGGCCAAACAGAGTAGTGGACATAATAATCAGTTTTGGATTGACGGATAGAAGATCTTGAGTTGCTAAGCCAACGCGTTCAAGTACGCCCGGCGAAAAAGCGTTAATGACAACATCGCACTCGCGCACCAAGTCAAGAACTACTTGCCGCGTTTCTGGAACCTTTAAGTTCAGCTGCAAACTGAGTTTGTCAGCGTTAATAGAGTGCCACTGGTGACTATTCTCGGGGCCATCATTATCCATGTCGCGCATCAAACCTGAAGTGCGGACTTGATCAGGACGTGTTTGAGATTCAACTCGTATGACCGTGGCGCCGTAATAGGCAAATAGTCTGGTAGCGAAGGGTCCGGCGTATACCCAGGTAAAGTCTAAAATTTTTAAACCCTCGAAGGGCCGTTTCGAAACGTCATTTTTTTGGTTTTCTCTAGGCGGTCTAGGCTCTTCTGACAAAATAAGAGCGGTGTGTTCTCCCAGCTTCGGCGGTGGACCGAGTTTTTTTAAACCAGTCTCACTGCTATGCATCCAACGCCCAGGAAATTTGACTGTCCTGTCTATCTGGTCAACGTGCACTTCGTCCCAGAACTGACGCTCCTCATAATGGTCTGAACCAACAACATCTAAGGGCGTAATGACGGGCATGAGCAAAAATTTCTCAGATCGCGCCAACGAAAATAACTCTGCCTTTGAGTACTTCTTTAGAACGTTAGCGATGCAGGCAGCTGTTCGGTTGCACAGTTCGCTAACTTCATCTAGCTCATAGTCATCTAATAGGGTGGACCAGTCAACGTCGCTAAGATCATCATCGAGTCCGCCTTGTGAATTGATCCAAGCGACTAGCCGGTTTGTGAATGGGCCGACCAAAACTCCTGGAAGAAACGTGATTGTGACATGTCCATCACTGGATTCGTAAACAAACCGAAATTTTACTTTACCGAGTAGTTCTAGGCCGCCGCCGCTCCGCTGAGCAGGAGGATTGTTGCATAGGGAAGGAGATAACCAACCCTGCGCAGTGAGCATCATAGCTTCTTGAGCAGAAACGTCGACGTGTTGTCCTTGCCCCGAACTTTGTTGATGAGTTAGAGCTATCAGCACAGCGCAAACAGCTTCCGATGCAGCGTTCACCCAAACTTGGGGAGCGGAGATACGGACTGGAGCGCGATCTTTGTACCCGTTGAGAGACATTGGTCCAGCAGCAGCACTGAGTGTGAGGTCTGTCCCTAGCCAGTTCGCTTTTGGGCCGGTGGCTCCGAAAGGACTAAGTGACACGGTTATAAGAGAAGGGTTTAGCTCCCTAAGGTGGTTTAAATCAATTTCGAAGACGCCACATTCGATTAGTACATCTGCCGAAAAAGCGAGGGTTTCTAGTTCTGTCGGGTTCGAAATCACAACAGATTTTTTGCCACGGTTGTAGGCCCAATGAGGTATGGACGTTTCGCTGCTCTCTACACCATCAGCATAAGGGCCTATATGTCGTGAGCTTTGGCCACCAGTCGGCTCGACAGCGATTACTTCTGCGCCCATTTGGGCAAGTAAAAATCCTGCAAAATCCCCACGATTATCGCATAAATCCAAAACACGAAACTTCGATAACATTGCACCCCCGGCGGCATTGATATTGAGAGGCTCGCTGAAAGAAATCTCCAGGTCCCAAATTAGACTAGCAGGCGGCTAGAAAACTCCTGCCAGGTCCATGGCTAAGTTCGCTTATTGGAGTAGCTATTTCAACGAGCTGCGCCGGGTGGAATGAAAGCTCTTTGAGGATATTGATGCGACATAATGCCATCGAAATATTACGCGAAGTCATCGCCACAGTGACTTTTGTATGAATCAATCCTTGGCTCAGACTCAGATAGATAACGCCCAGTTTTCTGTTGCGATTGAGTTCTCCTTCGGCTCAATTACATGGGTTTTGATATGGGATGGGTTGTCGGCTGGCGCCTCAGTCTATTAGCGCACAAGTCGCGACAGCTTCTCTATTCGAAGAGGCAAATTTTGAGTGTTGGGCTGTTTCGCAATGCTTTGGCTAAGGTATCTGATGTGTCTGGCCCGGTTGTTTGAAATGAACAGTCTTGATCGATAGAGGATGAGTTATGACTAACAATGAAGCTGAGGAAGAAAACTTTGACCCTGTAGCTGACTTGCACGAGCGTCAACGACGAGTGCGAGAAGATATGGGCGGAGCAGCAAAAGTTGCGAAGATGCAGTCTGACGGAGTACCGACTATTCGTGATCATATAGACGGTGTTTTGGACGAAGGTTCTTTTCGCGAGTTAGGCACTTTCAGTCGCTCCATGCGGTTAGAAGATCGATCAAATACTCCAGGCGACGGAAAAGTCGGAGGGGAGGGAATGATAAACGGGAAACCAGTTGCGATCGCTGGCGATGACATAACTGTTAAAAAAGGATCTTCTGCGATAGTTGGAAGCCGCCGAGTTGGGCGGCTGTATGAAAGAGCCCTGGAACGCGGGATGCCATACGTTTATATAGGAGAGACAGGCGGTGGAAGAATCCCGGACCTTATTGGAGCAGAAGGCATCGCCGATGTTGCTCCGGCGCTTTCGGTCTCGCGACGGCGACGACAGATACCGATGGCAACAGCGATAGTTGGACAAAGTTTTGGTGGTTCTTCTTTCCAGTCGGCTTTCTCAGATTTTGTTGTGCAAGTTCGAGGTTCTGTTCTTGCCGTGACTTCCCCAAGAGTCTTCGAAATTGCTACGGGCGAAGTGATCGGGTTCGAAGAGCTTGGAGGAGTAGACGTTCATTCTCGGATCACCGGCCAGATCGACCTAGGCGTCGAAACTTTCGATGAAGCTTACGAGGCTATTCAACGCTGGTTATCTTATCTCCCCCAAAACGCCTGGTCAGTTTCACCGAGGCTCGACAGCAGAGCAGATATGACTCCAGATCACTCACTAGCTGGACTAGTTCCCTCAAAACGAACGCGCGGCTACGATATGCGACGGTTCTGTTCGACTCTTTTTGATGCTGGATCTTTTATGGAGCTACAGCCAGGCTATGCACGCAACCTAACCACCGGTTTGGGGCGGCTAGATGGATTTTCGGTCGGTGTGATAGCAAACAACCCGATGTTTAATGCTGGGGTTCTCGATCCCGACGCATGCCGAAAAGCCATCCGTCTGATGTGTCTTTGCGATGCTTTCAACCTACCAGTCATTTTTTTGATGGACGTACCGGGGTTTATGGTCGGTAAAGCAGTGGAGCACAACCGAATTTTGTCTCTCGCTATACGCTTTGTTGAAGCTCTTTCGAATATGTCTACTCCTACTTTGACGGTTACTTTACGCAAAGGATTCGGTTTAGCGTTTCCGGCAATGAACGGTTCAGGTCTTGGCTCATCAGGGCTTTACTCCTGGCCGGGCGCAGAAATAGGTTTCATGGACCCGGAAGTGGGCGTAAACGTGGCATATGCATCTCGTTTTGCTGGCCTAGGTGTCGATGAAGCTGAAGCTGAGAAACATCGATTAGTCGAAGAAATTTCTAACGTGACAACGCCATATGAGGCAGCAGGGACTATGCGGATAGATGAAGTTATAGACCCAGCTGACACCCGGATTGTTCTCGTGGAAAATTTACGACAGTTAGATGGGCGCCGGATCCCACCTCCTGAACAACGTCCGCTAAGTTATTGGCCAACTGTTTAGATATCCCTTACAAGGAGGGGGTCACAGGTTCGAGTCCTGTACTTCATGGCTCCTATATAGGGCGCTGCGGTTGGGTTATTAGCCTTAGACTGAGGGTAGAACTCGGCCGTGCTAGACCGAGAACGGTTCAGAGGAATAGCTACGTATGGGTTGGATGAGTAGACGTAAAGTACGTAGAGAGATTTTCATACAAATCGACGATTTTGGCAAGGGCGCGTATCTAAAACCAGGGTTAGCAGTTTCAGATCACGTCGATGACCTCGGGAACATCATTACTGTTAAACCAGGTTTCCGACTGGGCGATCCGTGGGGCAAGGAACTGGAAGATATGTGTCTCCACCCTATGAATGGATCAACCGAACCTGAAGAGGCAATGGTGAACTTGCTGGTCCTGCGCTTCGTCACAAACACCCTTGAGTTGTTCGCTGGCACTTCTGATGGTTTAGATGTAGCGCTATCCGGGGCGAGTGATACCGACGCGTGGAACGATGGTGCCGAAATCCTTGCCAGTAATTACCGAGCCATGGTGCCGCTAACGCTTGATTTGTCTGAAGGTCAGATGAAACAAGCCGCCGCAATAGCAGAACGACGTATACAAGAATGGGTCGCTGAGTCGCGGAAATAGCCCCGCAAGCTAAGTTTCCTGGAAACGACAACAGCGGCCGAGGTCAGGCCGATTAGATAAGGCGTAGTTGTCGTTCTTGAGCTGCGACGGATTTGCCGTCGCCCTCGGAGCTTCAGCGGATGCAGATGGCTGATCGGTTCTTCGCCATAGAAGATCGGTTCCCTTTTCGTGGTTGTCCCACGAGGAGGGAAACCTTGAATGTGTAATGGGCCGATAGCGCTGTAGCGCCCACAACCAGAACCCAGGTCACAGGCCTGAATCAGGCGGTTGAGAGGAGACTGTTGTGTGTGTTCGTTGGTCTAGGGGCACCGGAGATTTAGCGATCTCTGTTTGCGTCGTCTAGAGGCTGCTGAAGCGGGGGAGTAACAGTGGGGAATCTATCGAATAGATCAAACCTGAAACCCTTAGTCTCAGAGAGTTATTGACTTAAGACTATTCAAACCGTATCCGCAGCGGTTTCGCTATCGAAGCGATAACCGTGCCTTCGATTGGAGGAACTGGTGCAAGCGGAATCAAACTTTCCGCTCTCTCTAAAACAGCTTCCAGAATCACTCTGGCCTCGAGTCGAGCTAAATGAGCGCCAAGACAATGATGGAGGCCCCAGCCGAAACTTAAATGAGGATTTAATTCTCTGGAAAAATCTACAACCCCAGGATTTTCGAAGACTAACGGATCATGATTTGCGGCCTCAACGCACAACAGAACGTTTTCATTTGCAGCAAATTTTCGACCATGACGCGTATGAGGTTTTGCAACTTTTCGGTACATGCTTCGAGTCGGACCAATAACTCTGAATAATTCTTCGACGGCCCTCTCAATGTTTGCGGAGCGGAGGAGCGAAAACAGATGCGGGTCTTGAGCAAGCAGACCTAGCGTGTTCATCAAAAAAGAACTGGTGGTTTCGTGGCCTGCAAATAAGATGAGAGTGCAGGCTCCCACCAATTCTAAATCCGATAGTTCTGTGCCAGCACCATCCACTAATGCCGTTAAGAGAGTTCCAGATGGTTGTTTTCGCTCACGATCTATAAGCGCACCAAAGAACTCCTGAAACTGGCCAGCGGCATCCATAGCGAGTTCAGGCGGTGTTAAATGAGGATCAGTAGCAAAAACAATTGTGGCTAAGTCATCAGACCACCGACAAAATTGGTCTAAGTCATCGGAATCTACGCCCAGAAGATTAGCAATAATTAACGCAGGTAACGGACCGGCAAGATCTCGACGAACATCAATTTCATCAGGCAACATGAGGACGGTTTCGCGTACGACAGCAGTCACCATTTTTTCGAGAGTGAGCACCTTCCTCGGAGTGAAAACATGTCTCATCGGATCACGCAAGTGAGTGTGGATCGGCGGATCACGAAATATCATCCACCCACTAAGAAGCTCGACTACTTGCTGAAAAGCACTAGGACGGTTTGCCGCCACTCTTTCTAGCGGAGTAACTCGATCTGTCGATAGAAGCGTTCCGTCTCGGAAAGCTTCACTGAGCTCCAAATGACTTAATATCACCCATGACCTGTGGGCCTCGCTCCATTGGATGGGACCATCTGACCTATATTTCGCCCAATAGGCATCAGGGTTCGCAACAGAAACTGGATCGCTTAAATTGATACCGTTCATTAGGTATTAACTTAGTAGATATGTAGTTGGTGGAAGAGAAATCTAAGAGTCACAGGTGCGAACCAGGTCACAAAATGTAGTCGGTTATGGCTCAAATGGCAGGAAGCGAATCTAGCTGCTCACGAGTAATTCAGAAGGTCAAATATTTTCGTGAAGTCATTTTTCGCTGATAACAGCTCGTCTGCGGATACAACTTGTGACCAATTACCGTCTGTTTTTTTGAGTATTGCTGGTAATGATTCCACTGCATTCAATTGTTGTGCAGATGCGTTGTTGCGGTGAATCAGAGTGAGGTCAAGACCGCTCTCACGACAAGATGTTCGCCATGCGTTTCTACCAAACGGGTTCCAACCATGAGTTATTTCGCACAAAGAGCATGATGACTTTCCAGACAGCTTAATCAGAGCGTAAGTTAGCTCTCCGCGAATACCGCTGTCTGCATTGTAGATTCCGACGAATTCAGCCATTTCTTATATAAATCATACCGATGTCGCAAGCAAGAAATTGCCAAATTCTATTTGGTAAGCGATTGACATTAGGAAATCGTTACGATTTCCAGTTTGGTTTCTTGGAGATTATGACGTTATCGGCTTGTGTTGCTCACCGTAGATCCTGAGAAACGAAGCTGTTGAGGGCAGCAGCGGTTCTCTTACCGGCAGTGAGGGTATACCCATATGGAAGCGGCGGTCTTGTTGCTTCAAGTCATCAGGCGACAGTTAACTATTTGGAAGATTGTCGCCAATATCTGCAAAACCTGCGGAGTCCAACCACCACGAATTACCCATGGGTCGGAGGTACCCGCATGAGGGCCCCCCAAAATGTGTTCCTAAAATCAAGGTGTGATCGTCGCAGTATCGCTCAGCGAAACGCCGGCGCATGGAAATCGCAGCCGGCTTGTCGACATCAGGCTCACTAGACCAGTGAGGAAATTCGAATTGAATAGGATGATGACAGACGTCACCGGTGATGATCGCGTCCTCTCCTCCGGATGAGATGCACACACTGTGGTGGCCTGGGGTGTGACCTGGGGTTGGCTCCAACCAAATAGCGTCATTCAGCTGCATGTCGCTTTGAACAAGTTCCGCTAAACCAGCATCAATGCATGGTTGAATGCTGTCCCCTACGACGTCACCATAAATTTGTGGTTCCACGCGCCAGTGAGCCCATTCGGTCTCGCCAAACAGATATCGGGCTTTAGGGAACGTTGGTTGCCAAACACCGTTACGCAGAGACGTATTCCACCCAACGTGGTCGACATGCAGGTGGGTGCAAATCACAGCGGTAACGTCATCTGGACCAAACCCAGCTTCGGTCATCTTGTCCATAAAATCTGTCTGGAGATTACTCAGTCCAGCAAAATTCGGCCGAGTCTTGTCATTTCCGGCGCAGGTGTCAACAACGATTTTCTCATCACCAATTTCAATACAAAAAGTATGGAATGAAAGCCGTATACGACCATTTTCGCGATCGGCAAAGGGTCCCAAGATCCAGCCGTGTTCGAGCAGCGCTGCAGAGTTCGCATCAGGTATCACCGCTTGTCCTGGCCACATCTGCTCCATTTCTACAACTTTGGTAATTTTGGCTTCGCCAATATTCCACGTCTGCATCTTGTCAATCCCCTCTTGTTTTATTTTGATGACCTCGATAGGCCCCCACATCACCATTACAGCATGTTCATAAATAGAAATCTTAAAAGTTTAAGCAGAGGTGCCTTAGCGATACTTCGGAAGTCATTGAAACAAGCGCCCGCTATATGCGCTGCTTAGCAAGAACGGAAACTTTTTTCGAGCGCCTCAGATCGGCTACACGAAAGTATTCAGTGGGCTTAGAGCCTAAAGTGACAAAAAGACCTCCTCAAGGGAGTCCGCGGCCTAGAATCACTTCATGACAGAAGATGACTTTCGCGAACTACTGACGAGTCAAGGCTGCGACGAGCCCCGTGAGAATAACTATTTGGCTGGTTACTCAACCGAACTGCACACCCACGAGTTCGGTGCTCAGCTCCTGGTCCTCGAAGGAGAATTTATCCTCGAGCTTGAAGATGGCAAGCACATTTTCAAAGCAGGCGAGACCTGTCAGGTGCCGTCGGGCACAGTGCACGCTGAGCACACTGGCGAAGTCTTTGCTCGGACACTCGTGGGCCGCACGAATTAACGCCAAAAACCTCCCAGAATAACGGCCTATTGTTTGGTGAGTTGGCTGAACTCGACGTGTTGAAGATGTCTATGGTAGCCAAGTCGGTGCCTGGCTTTTTAGATGTGACTCTGGTGAAAAAGTTGATCTTGAGAAGCTGCAAAGAAACGCAGGTCTAGCTAAAAACAAGAAAGAAACTTTGTGGCGAGAGCCGTTGAGAATGCATAGCTAGGTATCAACGAAAGATAAGCGGAGATAAATATCGGCAGGCTTAATTTAAGTAAATTGCCATTAGCTGCGTGCAAAAAAAGCTTGAAGACCTGGTTCCATTTTTGGGACATCAATTTGAAATAGTTCAAGCAACACGTTGTCGGGCGCCGGACACATAATGTATCGCCAGTTGTCGAACTCGCGAATACCCGATCTAAATTTAACGCCGTTTTTGGTTAGGCGTTCATGCAAGCCAGCTAAATCATCAGTTTGAATACCGATGTGGTGAAAGGCACCAGAGAACTCGCCTCTTGGTTCCTGGTCAT